>Ga0123342_1002834_pt1 | contig 28524 bp, 15 predicted proteins | sample Turbeawhitnodule_FD_89960 | JGI IMG/M metagenome (GOLD analysis project Ga0123342, IMG submission 89960) | Root nodule microbial communities of legume samples collected from Mexico - Turtle bean Mexico white nodule | ecosystem: Host-associated > Plants > Roots > Nodule | place: Mexico: Nepantla... | reverse complement strand
GCTTTTTATTGATCAGTTCCATGGCTGAAAGGAAGGTTCGTTCGTGTGTGAAATTGTTTGATTTTTTTCGTGGGTGAATACTCATCCGTTTGACCTGAAATTTGTCGCGTTTTGTCCCGAATTAAGAGGAGATTCTTACGTGGAATTTCACGAAAGAACTATTTCGTGAGAATTTTTCAGAAATTTTCGCGCAAACCAAGGCTCTTATAAACTACCGAATCTTGTGAAATTTCGCCCTACTTTCTGCAATTTTTATTCTGCGACCATGTTGCGCTGAAAAAATTCACACAAGTACTTTCATATGTTGTTTGCACCCAAATAAGGAGGCACGTCCATAAACGAATCACAAAAAGAAGATACGGGGAAGAAAAGTCAGGACGTTTCTTTTTCGGAAAACCAGTTTTGTTCATTCTCGGTGTGGGACTTACTACGCCTTACTCCGTGGGTGTTTTGTTCTGAAATCTTTACTAGACGTTCGTCACTATGTCTATTGAGTTTTGGATGAGATTTGAGCTCCAGATTCGTCCCACAAGATTGGCAATAAGCTTTTAATCGATCACCTTCAGGGCTGAAAGGAAGGTTCGTTCGTGTGTGATACTATTTGATTTTTTTCATGGGGTAATACTCATCCGTTTGACCTGAAATTTGTTGCGTTTTTTTCCGGAATACAGTAGAGATTTTTACGTGGAATTTCAGGACAAAACTATTTTGGGAGAATTTTTTCAGAAATTTTTGCACTTACCAATACTACCGAAACTTGTGAAATTTCGCTCTACTTTCTGGAATATTTATTCTGCGTCCGTATTGCACTGAAGAAATTCACACGAGTACTTTCATATGTTTATTGCACCAAGGTATGGAGGCACGTCCATAAAAGAATCACAAATAGAAGATACGGGAAGGATAAGCCAAGACGTTTTGTTTTCGGAAAACAAGTTTTGCTTTCGGAAAACAAGTTTTGCTTACTCTCAGTGTGAGACTTACTACGCCTTACTCCTTGGGTGTTTTGGTCTGAAATCTTTACCAGACATTCGCCACTGTGTCTATTGAGTTTTGGCTGAGATTTCAGCCCCAGATTCGTCCCACAAGATTGGCAATAAGCTTTTTATTGATCACTGCCAAGGCTGAAAGGAAGGTTCGTTCGTGTGTGAAACTGTTTGATTTTTTTCGTGGGTGAATACTCATCCGTTTGACCTGCAATTTGTCGCGTTTTGCCCCGAATTCAGTGGAGATTCATACGTGGAATTTCAGGAAAAAACTATTTCGGGAGAATTTTTCAGAAATTTTCGCACAAACAAAGGCTATTATCCACTACCAAAACTTGTGAAATTTCGCCCTACTTTCTGGAATTTTTATTATGCGTCCGTATTGCGCTGAAAAAAATCACACAAGTACTTTCATAAGTTTTTTCTACCCAGGTAAGGAGGCACGTCCATAAAAGAAACACGAAAATAAGATACGGCGAAGATAAGCCAGGACGTTTTGTTTTCGGAAAACCAGTTTTGTTCACTCTCGGTGTGGAACTTACTACGGCTTACTCCTTGGGTGTTTTGGTCTGAAATCTTTGTCAGACGTTCGCCACTGTGTCTATTGAGTTTTGGCTGATATTTGAGCCCCAGATTTGTCCCACAAGATTGGCAATAAGCTTTTTATTGATCACTAGCTGGGCTAAAAGGAAGGTTCGTTCATGTGTGAAACTATTTGATTTTTTTCGTGGGTGAATATTCATCTGTTTGACCTGAAATTTGTCGTGTTTTGCCCAGAATTCAGCGGAGATTCTTACGTGAATTACATTAAAAACTATTTCGGGGGAATTTTTCAGAAATTTTCTTGCATACAAACTGAAACTTGTGAAATTTCGGCCTACTTTCTGCAATTTTTATTCTGCATCCGTATTGCGTTGAAAAAAAATCACACAAGTACTTTCATATGTTATTTGAACCCATGTAAGGAGGCATGTCCATAAACGAATCACAAAAAGAATGTACAGGAAAGAAAAGCTAGGTCGTTTTGTTTTCGGAAAACCAATTTTGTTCACTCTCGGTCTGGGACTTACTACGCTTTACTCCTTGGGTGTTTTGGTCTGAAATCTTTACCAGACGTTCGTAACTGTGTTTATTTAGTTTCGACTGTGATTTGAGCCCAAGATTTGTCCCACAAGATTGGCAGTAAGCTTTTTATTGATCACTGCCAAGGCTGAAAGAAAGGTCGTTCGTGTGTGAAACTGTTTGATTTTTTTCGTGGGTGAATACTCATCCGTTTGACCTGAAATTTGTTGCATTTTGTGCCGAATTCAGTGGAGATTCTAACGTGGAATTTCAGGAAAAAACTATTTCAAAAGAATTTTTTGGGCAACCCAAGGCTATCCACTACCGAAACTTGTAAAATTTCGTCCTACTTTCTGCAATTTTTATTCTACGTCCGTATTGCGCAGAAAAATTTCATACAAGTACTTTCATATGTTGTTTGCACCCACGTAAAGAGGCACGTCCATTAACGAATCACAAAAAGAAGATACGGGGAAGAAAAGCAAAGACGTTTTGTTTTCGGAAAACCTGTTTTGTTCACTCTCGGTCTGGGACCTCTTATGCCTTACTCCTTGGGTGTTTTGGTCTGAAATCTTTACCAAACATTTTTCATTGTGTCTATTGAGTTTTGGCTGAGATTTTAGCCCTAGATTGGTCCCACAAGATTGACAATAAGCGTTATATTGATGACTGTCAGGGCTGAAAAGAAGGTTCGTTCGTGTGTGAAACTGTTTGATATTTTTCGTGGGTGAATACTCATCCGTTTAACCTGAAATTTGTCGTGTTTTGTCTTGAATTCAGTGGAGATTCTTACGAGGAATTCCAGGAAAAAACTATTTCGGGAGAATTTTTCGCGCAACCCAAGTCTATCCACTACCGAAACTTGTAAAATTTCGCCCTACTTTCTGTAATTTTTATTCTACGTCTGTATTACACTGAAATATTTCATACAAGTACTTTCATATGTTGTTTGCACCCACCTAAAGAGGCATGTCCATTAATGAATCACACAAAGAACATCTGGAGAAGAAAAGCCCTAACGTTTTGTTTTCGGAAAACCAATTTTGTTCACTCTCGGTCTGGGACCTACTATGCCTTATTCCTTGGGTGTTTTGGTCTGAAATCTTTACTAGACGTTTGTCACCTTTTCTATTGAGTTTTGATTGATATTTGAGCCCCAGATTCCTCCCACAAGATTGGCAATAAGCTTTTTATTAATCACTGCCACGGCTGAAATGAAGGTTCGTTCGTGTGTGAAACTGTTTGATTTTTTTCGTGGGTGAATACTCATCTGTTTGACCTGAATTTTGTCGCGTTTTGTCCCGAATTCAGTGGAGATTCTTATGTGGAATTTCAGGAAAAACTGTTTCGGGAGAATTTTTCAGAAATTTTTGCGCAAACTGATGTTCCACTACCGAAACTTGTGAAATTTCGCTTTACTTTCTGCAATGTTTATTCTGCGTCCGTATTATGCTGAAAAAATTCATACAAGTACTTTCATATGTTTTTTGCACCCAGGTAAAGAGGCACGTCCATTAATGAATCACACAAAGAAGATACGGGGAAGAAATGCCAGGACGTTTTGTTTTCGGAAAACCAGTTTTGTTCACTCTCGGTCTGGGACCTACTATGCCTTATTCTTCGGGTGTTTTGGTCTGAAATCTTTACCAGACGTTCGTCACTGTGTCTATTAGGTTTTGGCTGAGATTTCAGCCATAGATTCGTCCCACAAGATTGGCAATAAGCTATTATTGATCATTGTCAGGGCATAAATTAATGTTTGTTTGTGTGTGAAACTGTTTAATTTTTTTCGTGGGTGAATACTCATCCGTTTGACCTGAAATTTGTCACGGTTTGTCCCGAAGTCAGTGAAGATTCTTACGAGCAAATTCAGGAAAAAACTATTTTGGAGAATTTTTCAGATATTTTCGCGCAAACAAAGGCTATCATGTATCCAAACTTGTGAGATTTCGCCCTACTTTCTGAAATTTTTATTCAGCGTCCATATTGCACTGAAAAAAATTCACACAGGTACTTTGATATGTTGCTTGCACCCAGGTAAGGTGGCACGTCCATAAACAAATCACAAAAAGAAGATACGGGGAAGAAAAGTCAAGACGTGTTGTTTTCGGAACTCTAGTTTTGTTCACACTCGGTCTGGGACTTACTACGCCATACTCCTTGGGGGTTTTGGTTTGAAATCTTTACCAGACGTTCGTCATTGTGTCTATTGAGTTTTGGCTGAGATTTGAACCCCAGATTCGTCCCACAAGATTGATAATAAGCTTTTTATTGATCACTGCCGGAGCTGAAAGGATGGTTCGTTCGTGTGTGAAACTGTTTGATTTTTTTCGTGGGTAAATATTCATCTGTTTGACCTGCAATTTGTCGCATTTTGTCCTGAATTCAGTGGAGATTCTTACGTGGAATTTCAAGAAAAAACTATTTTGGGAGAATTTTTTAGAAATTTTCGCACAAACAAAGGTTATTATCCACTACCGAAACTTGTGAAATTTCGCCCTACTTTCTGCAATTTTTATTTTGTGTCCGTATTGTGCCGAAAAAATTCACACAAGTACTTTCATATGTTGCTTCCGCCCAGGTAAGGAGACACGTCCAAAAACGAATCACAAAAAGAAGATACGGGGAAGAAAAGCGAGGACGTTTTGTTTTCGGAAAACCAATTTTGTTCACTCTCGGTTTGGGACTTACTAAGCGTTACTCCTTTGGTGTTTTGGTTTGAAATCTATACCAGACGTTCGTCACTGTGTCTATTGAGTTTTGGCTGATATTTGATCCCTAGATTCGTCCCACAAGATTGACAATGAGCCTTTTATTGATCATAGCCAGGGCTGAAAGGAAGGTTCGTTCGTGTGTGAAACTATTTGATTTTTTTCGTGGGTGAATACTCATCCGTTTGAATTGAAATTTGTTGCGTTTTATCTCGAATTCAGTGGACATTCTTACGTGGAATTTCAGGAAAAAAAGTATTTCGGGAGAATTTTTCAGAAATTTTCGCTCCACTACCGGAACTTGTGAGATTTCGCCCTACTTTCTGCAATTTTTATTTTGCGTCCGTATTGCACCGAAAAGATTCACACAAGTAGTTTCATATGTTGCTTGCACCCTGGTAAGGAGGCACATCCATAAACGAATCACAAAAAGAAGATACGGGGAAGAAAAGCCAGGACGTTTTGTTTTCGGAAAACCAGTTTTGTTCACTCTCTGTCTGGGACTTACTACTCCTTACTCCTTGGATGTTTTGGTATGAAATCTTTACCAGACGTTCGTCACTTTTTCTATTGAGTTTAGGCTGAGATTTGAGCCCCAGATTCGTTCCACAAGATTTACAATAAGCTTTTTATTGATCACTGTCAGGGCTGAAAGGAAGGTTCGTTCGTGTGTGAAACTATTTGATTTTTTTCGTGGGTGAATACTCATCCGTTTAACCTGAAATTTGTCGTGTTTTGTCATGAATTCAGTGAAGATGCTTACGTGGAATTTCAAGAGAAAACTATTTTGGGAAAAAATTTCAGAAATTTTTGTGCAAACCAAGGCTATATCCATTATGGGTGTTTAGAACAAGTCTATCATAAAAGCCAAATGGGTGCTTAGAAAAGAAAAACTTGACGAACAAGGTTATGTTGTGAGAAAAAAGGTTGAGTCAATAGCTAAAGGTTACTCATAACAATAAGGTATACATTTTACTGAAACTTACGTTCTAGTTTATACCAAGTAATCTGTTCAAACTCTTATGTATTGAGGTGATATTTAAATATAATATTTTGTTCTTGATTGATGATTGGTATTGTTATTTTATTCATAAAGCTTGTTTACCATGATTTTGATCCTTAGGTTTGACTGAGACGTACTTTGAAGTTTCTGACCTAAATGATAATGCTTAACGTATATGAATGCTAAGAATAGATTTGAAATGTTAATTGCTATCAACATCTAATCGTAATGATAAAGAGTTTTTATAACTATGTGATAAATGGATATTTAGGAGACTCTCTTAATAATTTTATATGCAAGAAATCGATATAAATGAATTTTATATGGGCATTAACATCAATTAAAGGATAAAATATTATTATGTTTTTCAAAATACAATAGAGTAAGAAGGATGAACCTCAATCCCAATTTTCTCAATTGAACCAACAAACTCATTACTTTGCTTTCTTTACAATTTTTGCGATCATACACAACAAACTTTATTATTTTGTTTTCTATTTAGTGAATCTTATACTTGATAATTCAACTATTCCTTGTGGGTTCAATATCTGTTCTTAGAAACAAATTATTACTTTTAACACAGTACACTTGCCATAAAATAGTCAATTATTGAGAAAATGCCTAAATCATGGGTTTGAAAACATTTCTCATAATGATTCCTCATACCAAGATGTTCCTAGATGTTGCAGCTTGTTGCATAATGATGGTTGTTGATGTAGAACAGGGAACAAAGATTACTGATGTCAATGCATTAATAAATTATCAAGCCCAACATGATAGACAAGGTATTTAGAAGAAAGGGTTGTTAGAGTTAAATACTTCAGATGTATTCTTGGCTCATAATAAAATTCTCAAAAGAAAAATGAGTTAATAACTTATATTTATTTGAAATTTCATTTAAGCAAGACGAGATGCAAAATATATTTGGGTCAGTGACCCAAATAACTTTATACTAATAAACTACAATAAAACATTCACTTTTACATAATCTCTTTTGGGAGTTTCTTCCTGCACCCCACATTTTTCTTCTTGCACTCCTACATTCTTTGAAATATCGAAAATATCCTTTCACAGTTTTAGATAATTCCAGAATAGGAGTTCTGTAAGCAAAAATGTTTCCAGAATAAAGGTTCCGTAAGCAAAGGGTGTTTCCGGATTAGGAAATCCACAAAATAAAATATCATTTCAGAATATCCTTTTAGGACACATTCTTTTATTTGTGGATTGGTAAATCCAGAATTAATAAAATATATTTCAAAAAATATGTTCCAGAACGAGCAATATGAAAGTCATTGTTAAAAAAGGTAAAATACTCTTCTTAGGAAATGATGGGGTGCAGGAAGAATTTTGTTAAGATGCAGGAAGAAACAACCATCTCTTTTAGGAGTCCATATTAAAATCGCTCCTTTTGCTATTTGTACCTCGCTAAAAAATTCTTACATAAGTAAATATTTTTCAAAAGTACTCTTATGGAAGGGTTTTTGATTATGATGGAGTTATTTTTTTTGCTTTTCACAAAAATGGGGTCCGTTTAAAAAAAAATTACAAATTTAGGCAAGTCGTGTCAATTCGGCACGATTTCATATGCAAAAATCGTCCCAATTAGACACGACTCTGCCGCCAACTTGGCACGACTTCTACCACGTCATAATTTTTATTTTTTTATTTTTTATTTTATTATTTATATATTGGACCACAAATGTCGTTATTTTAATGTCGTTGTTTAAAAGACCCAAGAATACAGTCTACACACTATTTTAAAAAGGCTTATAAGGTCTAATTTAATCCAGTTCGAAATCAGGATTATTAGTCTACTTACACGGGACCAAATTTCTTACCTGACCCCATCATGCGTCGACATCAATCAGGAAGACCTAGCACTCAACACATTCGTAACGAAATTGATGATTCAATTCCAAATAAGCCAAAAAAAATGTTCATATTGTAGAACAAAAGGTCACAATAGAAGCAATTGTCTGCACAAACAAGCTTAATAATAAAATTCAATTCAAGTTTGATTATTAATTTACTCATTTTCTTTATCTATATATTTATTCATTCATAACACTCTTAGAAGATTCATTTTCTTTATCTATGTATTTATTCATTCAATTCAAACATGATCCATACATGATTATCCAATTTTTTGTTCCTTAAAACTAACGCTCTTAGAAAATTATGTATCAAATTAATTTTTAACATTACATAACTTACTACACAATATATAAACAATAAAATTAAAAAAAAAAAGATGTGGCAGAAGTCGTGCCAAGTTGGCACGACTTCAGTATGACATGACAGAGTCGTGTCTAATTGGGACGATTTGTGCATATGAAGTCGTGTCAAATTGACACAACTCGCCTAAATTTGTAATTTTTTTAAACGGATCACATTTTAATAAAAAGTAAAAAAAAAAATCTCATCATGATAAAAAGCCCTTATGGAAATCTAATTTCCGTTATATATTTTATTGAAAAGTTATGATCCAAGACAAATACACTGTAAACATTCTCCAAATATAAAATTTTATATTAGGCGACTAGTTTTATAATAGTTGATATAAACTACCTTTTTACTCAAAAATAACGGCACATGTTTCTACTGTTCTACAATATTTTAAGTAAATTTGAAATTTATACTGTTCATTGAATACTATTTTCATTGAAATTATAGATTATACATAACAAATATAAAAATAATAATTATGTATGTGTTTTATTCAAATAAAAATGTATAATTAAAATTAATATGAATATGAATATGAATATTAAATTTTAACTCAGTTAAATAAAATAATATAATATAAATAAAGCATGGACCTACAAGCTAATAGCGCGTGACAAATGATTATATTTATAATCTCCTTGATCTAAATTTCAGTTGTTGCCAAAAACAAAAAGCTCATACCCAAAAATGAAAAAAAAGTTAAAGGTAAGGTGAACAAATTCTCCCTATAATTCCATATTTTCCTTCTACACCCCATATCTCCAAAAATACCAAAAATACCTCATATTTTATTAATTTTTTTAATTGTGAAACGTTGAATCCTGAGACTTTTCAAATTACAAAATTTAGAAATTAATATTTGTGATTTTTTTACTTCAGATTGTATAATCTAGAATGTAGAATTTATATTATGAATTGTACAATCTAAAATATAAAATATGAAAATTTTGTATTTCAAATTATGTAATCTATAATGCAAATTTTGTATTGTGAATTGTATAATTCAGAATGAAAATTTTCCAAAAAAGTAACTATGAAGGATAATTTTGATATTTTATTAAATATAGGGGTGCAAGAAGAAACACATGGAGGTGTAGGAAGAATTTGGCATGAAGGTGAAATAAAGGCCTATGAGTAAAAGGGTGAGTCCAAAATAGAGGAATTTTTTTTAATGGACTTGCTTAAAAAACACCCATATCTTCACTAATCACACCATCTATATCATAGTGCATGCACAACACATACTTCACACAAGGTCTTTTGAACTTTTCTTGTTTTATATTTTCTGCATCACTTCTCTCTCTTAATTATTCTTAACACTTCAAAACTTACATTAAGTGAAACAAAAACTAAATTAGAACTACGTTGAAGTTTTATCTTCAGTAATAATTAACATCTATTTCACAATTGAATGTAAGTTGTTTTACAATTTTGCATGACAACTATGAGGTTGATATGTGTTTCTTTATTCTTTTCTTATAACTTAATGTTAAAATCTAATCACCTCAAGAGTCATGTGTGTCATTGCATTACTCCTTCAAAAGTGTTGCTTATCAAATTAGTTGTTCAAAAATTTAATTTACACTTCCTTTGGTCTTTAAATAACTAAATTAGGTTTACAAAATTTTAATTTGTCACCAAATTAGCTCCTATAGCAAAATTTAGAATAAATTTTTCCCTTATTTAAATATATATATATATGAAAATTCTCATTTAATCACTAAAAATTAACGCAAATAAAAAAGTGTTAGATATTACTATTATTATCATTAACACTACAAGAAAATCATGAAATAGAAACCAATTTTTAGAGACCAAAATAATTAGTTGCAATAGTAACTAAATTAGAGATCATTTTAGAAACTAAAAAAAAAGATTGGTTTCTAAATTAGTTTATATTACTGTTAAATAGTTTCTAAATTAGTATCTAATTAGCAATCAAGGTTTTAACTACCAATTATTTAGTCTCTAAATTTGGTCTCTAAAACCTTGGTTGCTAATTAAATACCAATTTAGAAACGATTTAACAATAATAGAAACTAATTTAGAAATCAATTTTTTTAGTTTCTAAAATCAATTATTTTGGTCTCTAAAAATTGTTTTCTATTTTTATAATTTTCTTGTAGTGTAATGTGATTTTCTTAGTTTTTTCTTATTTATGAATATATATGACACATTTTCATAAATAAGAGATAAATGAACATTTGGGAGTCTAAAAATAAATATTATTATATTTATAAGAAATAAAAAATATTTTAATTTTTTTAATAATTTTCATTATAAGAATATTAACTTTTAGTGTTGTCTCAAAGATAATTAAAACCAAAATCTGATTTTAATTAGTAAATAATGTCAAATTTACATCATATACTCTAAAATTATAGATTTTAATTCATTACGGTGAACTCTTGAAGCTTATTTCTAGATTTTATGTCAACATTATATAGAGTTAATTATTCTTATTCTTTTTGTGTCAACTAAATCGAGTCTAGATAATATCGAAGTTGGAATTCTCCATATATGCAACATGCTGATTTCATTTTATTTCCTTTGTTGATCATGTTAAGTTTGAGAGGACTCTTATTAATTTTTAAATGAACAATTTTTTTTATTTATTTACTTGAATTGTGAAAAGTGAGACAGTTATACTTTATTATTAATTTTTATGAGATATTTTTGTAATTAAGATGTAATCATTAAGATAATATATTTGATAATAAATTATAATTTTAAGGATAATTTTGACAAAAAAGTTGTATGACCATTTTGAGGAAGAAATTGAGGGAGAAATAGCATATGACTATGGCTAATGAATAGTTATCATGTTTCAACCACAATTCAAAACCCTACTTTAAACTGTTACAAACAGATCCCAAACAACCCTCTTTCTTTTCTTCCTTAAACATCCAATCCAAATCCTTCCACAAAATAATTGTAATGAAGAAGTTGTTTTCAAAATCTATTCCACAAAGATTTTGCAGATGGCACATTAACCAGTATGAACAGTTGAGAATGTTTCATTTTTTCTTGCCAATGGCGTGCTTGTTCAGAAGTGGACCACACTTTCTCTAATTATTCATCAGTCTAAATCAGACTAAGATAGCATGTTGTTTTCAAAGTTAAATAATATTATAATTTTTTTTAAATCCATTTCAAATAATTCCATATATTATCATATTGTTAATTAGATTGCTCCTCTTCTTCTTCACCTCAAAATAATTGATAGTCCTACCTAAACAAATTCTCCCTCGTGGATCAATGGTCAAATAATTTGAAAATATAATAAAATAAAATTAAGCAAGGAAAAAACGAAATTAGTGGATGGTATAATAATAATATAATACACACCATGCCTTGTCCTTTGATAACTACTACTGGCTTCTTCTGGGTAATAAAATGTTTTGTGGACTTAATAGTTTATTCATATTATCATAGAAAAAATGAGCCAATTTAGTGTTTGTCAGCAAAAAACAAATAGGGTGGAAATAATTAATATGTCATGGTTTGACAGATTGAAAATTCTGATTCAATCTGGTGGATTGACAGTTAGTATATCAGTTTTTTTTATATAATTTTTTTAATATATAATTTAAAAAAAATATGATTAATTATATAAATATTTTATAAGTCTTTAATTAATCTATTTAATTAAATAAAATAAATATTATTACTTTTATATTTTAAATTAGTTTATTATAATTAATAACTGAAACTTAATTTATAAGTATTAATAATTTAAACTTTAATATTATTTATTTTTTGTATTATCAAATAATGTAGTATAAAATAATTAATTCTTTAAACTAATTTTTAAATTTAAAAAGAAAATTGATAAACAGGGGCAGTTCGTCCTACTATGTCTTTGATTGATCGAGTTGGTGAACTAGACCAGTCGAGATAAAAGGAATTAATGCATTAAAAAATATTAAGGATCCACAAATTATTGATCCACGTAACCTATTTTATTACTCGTAATACGTATAATATATCATACCCTCCTATTTTAAAAAAATTATATTATATTTGGACTGACTTAAATTCAGGAAATCTTGTTGATAAACGATTTAGAAAAGGAAAATAAAATAACTTTTTCATAACCTAAAAATTTGTTTATAAATAAATTAAAAATAAGAGTTTTAAAAAATATATAAGAATTTTTTTTAATAAGTTTTTTCTATTTTTTCTTTGTATTTTCTCTCTTAAAAGTGCTTATAAAAAAATTAGTCATACGTAACAAAAGAAGATTCTAATTCCAAATACTAGTTCAGAATATATATATTGCTCTTAATGTTATTTTGAAAATAAAAAAGAACTTACTAATTCACTTATAATTAAAGAAATTTAAGTCAATTGAAAAATATATTTAAAGATTATTTCGTTAATATGTGTGTATATATACAATTATTCTAAAAGTAATTTATTTGTAATAATTAATAAAAAAGTAGAGGATGGTGATGAAAAATGACTCTAAATATGTTACTTTAAAAGATGGATAATAAAATTACGAGTGAAATTTATTATTATTATTATTATTATTATGACTAAGAATAAAAAAAAATACTTTACTAAAAGATGTATTTTTTTACAATATTTTATAATAATAAAGAGGTTATCATAAAGAGTGATCAATTATATAATGAAAATTAAACTTTTTGTAAGTTCTATTTTGTATATTTTTGTGATGAATTTTGTGATGAGTACATACAATTTCTAAATTCTGCATCACAAAAGTTGTCACATAAGTTGTAACAAAATTGTATTAGTGACAAAATGTTTTAGTATTAAATGTTTTTTTTAGTTATAAATGTCGTCACAAAATGTGTGAAGGGAGTGAATAATGATTTTTGTTATGCTACAATCAATTGTTACAAAATTTTGTCACATAAGTATCGCAATATGAAGACCACTTTAAGCGACAATGAAAGTAGAGTTCGCTTAATGTGAATGCATTGTCACTTTAAGCGACATCGCAGAAGCATTTAATTACACGCTTAAGAGGAGTGTTTATGTGAGTGTAATAGCGTTTGAATTTAGAATCTTTGTGAAGAAATTGGTTTAGTTTTTGTCGCTTAAAGTGCTTGGCAATGCTTAAGCAAGTTATAAGGCATTTGAAACAATGGTACATTGTCAAACAAATGGTTAAGTTGTTGTCACCAATATAAAAATCCACTTAAGCAATGATAATTAAACATTTTAGATATATTTGATGACACTACAAGAAAATATGATATAATATACAGCACAAACCTGTATGTAAGAGACCAAATTCGTATGTAAAACATAGTTACATACGGACAAAAATCCGTATGTAAAACTGTCGTAGATAACTGTTACATACAGATTTAAAATCCGTATGTAACTGCCTGGTAAAATTATATACGGATAAATCCGTATGTAATTGTAACTTTTTTTTAGTATTAAAAACTGTTTTTTCTATATTTGAATATATTCAAAGGCTTTCAAGACTTAAATTCATCAACATTTAAAGACGTTCATCAAATTTAGACAATGAAAATGGGACAAAATGCATAAATAAAATGTCCATGTTATACAAATACACTAAATATCAAAACTCATAAATTACTATTTAGTTCCTAATTAATATGTTCACTTTGCTTTACTGAAAAAAAAAACCAATTGGAATTACTAGTTGAAATTAAATATAACACCTGAAAACTACTTCATATGAACAATTAAGTATAATGAATTGATTTATGTTCAATATTTATAATAGTTAATTTTAGAAAGTGATATTAGATTATGACATATATTTATTCAAATAGAAGAAAAGATGCACATAAACTTGAAATTATAAAATTTCATTACTCTAAAATTAATTTACAATAGCAATTACAAAATTAAAAAATTAAAAATATAAACTAAAAAAAGAAGTCGTAGCAATCTAATATGTTTTATTTGTAATATCATAAGTTTCATTGGAACTATTGAATTGAAAGTTGTTGCAAAAAGTCTTTTAGCCAAACAACACGAACAAACATACTCTTATTGTGTAGGACATGACCATCTTGTGGAGAAATAATCCATGCAATGTATCTACGACAATGCTTATGCCCCTTTGATTTACAACAATAGTCATATGATTAGCTTGAATTGCAACCATGAGTTGTTGCATGTCCTATGGCACTGGAAGGAATGTTGCTTGTGATTGTGGTGTTGATGCTTACAACTGAGGTTATTGGACCTCCTTGGAAGGTACACACGAAGGGGTACACAATAACACACAATGAAAAATATGTAATCAATAGACACGATGGAGATAATGCTCTATATATGGTGGATTTACATGAACCTCAAAGGACCCGCACGACCCAGAGATAACAATTGGAAATCTCAAGAGTCCACACAGAGCTAGCATAAACACTTCCATTCGATGAGAGGTGATGTCCCTAACATTTATCGTCATCTTGCCCTGTGTTTCAAAAATAAACTTTATAATGTGAGTGACAATTCTAGAAGTGTGGAGGGTAGGAGTTATGTTGGCGAGCACAAAGCTGCAAAAATGTATCTCGTGTTCTCTAAATACATAAGGAGAACACATTTTCCCACCCTCCATACTCCAAGCCACATCCCTCCATACATAGTGTGTACTCCAATTTTGATATCGGATAAGGATGTCCCAATCATCTATTGTACTCTAATACGCACCTAGATAGGTACTCAATTGTTTCAAGGTATACATTGATGGTCAATGCATCATAGTGGAAGAAGACTCCACGAAAAAAGTTCTTCTAGAACTCATATGCTCCTCTTGTGATATACATTACCATATAACTCTCTATCTATGTTCTTGTTGAATTGTGTGTCGGGTTGGGAAAGTTTAGTCCACCTTCTTGCCTTCGTCTTGAAGATGAAGACCTTCCTTTCATTATGTTGAATTGTGTGTCCAGCTGAATTTTCTTCTGTCACATAATATTGATATCATACACGATAAAAGAAATTTGTTTCTCAATATTTTATACACATTAATGGAAACTAAATGAAAGACAAGGATACAATAAAATCTAAAAAAGATTTGGGAGCACATTGTAGTTGCAAGGGTTTGGAGTTAAAACTTTGTAAGAATGACAATGTTGTTAAGTCGAAGGCACAATATGTTTTTTCCAAAAGATAAAGGATAATTTTTTGGTCAATTCGTTATGAATCTTAAGCTATTAGATGATTACACTTTCAATTTGAATAAATGTGTTGACATGAAAGTACGAAATAATTTTCGAATGAAGAGACACAATTGTCATGTTAAAGTGTGATGGGTTGGATTCAAGTTGTAATGACACTAGGAAAAATATGTATATCAATGTTAAAATTAAAATAAGTAGAAGTTATGTATTTGGCCAACAAGTCGGAAAGAACTACTTTACATATGATAATGATTTTTATTAACATCTAGATGAAAAAGAATAATATGACAAATAGAGGGAGAGTTATAAGTAGGGTCAAGGGAAATAGTAAACACAAAGGTAGCACACCCCCTACCCCTACTACATATTCCATATTCATGAATCAACAACCTCATTACATACAATTTCTATACATATTCATTTCTCATCTACCTATTATATACAACTACCATATCCACATCATATATTGTATCACTTGTTTTTCTTATCTTATTTTATAGGTTTGATCCCCTATTTAGTGCACAAGTAATATTTCTTTCATAATAAAAGGGAAACTCAAAGAAAGTTATGAGACTTACAAAGAGATAAAAATCTTAGACTTAGATGTGGTGAATATATGATTTTAATAATTCTGAGTATGATCATATTTTTATTAACCTTTTTTCTATGATAATTACGTAATAATGTTATACACATGTTAATAATATTGAATATTTTTAGTTTAAAGAAATACATGTGGTTGCTTGCACATGACACACAAATTAGAAGAATATATGAACATAGTATTTTTAAGGCCTTTCAAATGCCATGCATAAAGTTCAATGTGATGCTTATTTGGGGTCTTTAATTCCTATTGCAATGAGGAAATAATTATAATAAAAAACGGAATAACTTTTTTTTTTATCAGCAATAAAAAACTTAATACCCATAATAGAAATTCTTTCAATGGTTCATTGCATATAGGAGATCAATCCCTACATCAGAGCATTTTAAAACTTAATTTGTAATACAATTTATTCTTGTTTTTTTATTCTATTTACTAAAACAACTAACTTATATTTATTTTATTTTAGGAAGAAAAGGTGGAAAACACTCCAACATGTTGGGATCTTTTTCAGAAGACCATAGAACTCCTAAAATCAATGCATAGGTGCCCTTTGAGGCATGTAAAATTGTTGTAAGTTAGATAATTTTTATACCACTTAAAACTTTTAATTCATTATTTCATATGCAAAGTTATGCCTTATTTAGTATTGAATCTCAATTTTAAATTTTCAGGATGTCTATAAAAAATGTATTTTTGATTGAGACTCATCAAAATACATATCAAATGATGATGTGTTTATTCGTCCATCTAATAATAACATTTTCTATAATATTTTCGGTTGAATGGACAAAAGAAGACAAGTTTATGGCCTAGGTTCAATATGTAAGAAAAAAATTCATATTTTCTTCTTCAAGTTCTTCAAATGTAATCATATCAAGTGTATTTGAACAAATGATACATCTTTTCTGCAACCTATCTAAAGAAAATAAAATATAAGAATTTTAAAGAATATTTTCCTTATATAAAAAAGAATAATAGTTTTATTTATTTAAAGAGAAGATGCCACAATTTGTGCTAAACTTTTCACTTAGTCACCCTCCTCATCAGTATCACTCTTTTAGTGCAAATCAGACATCTTCTTCCTACAGAATAATAACTTGAAGATGTGATAATGACTCAAATGATAAATAGTTTCTTTTATAATTATTCACTTGTAATATCATTATATATTCTTATTCTCACAAGATACAATAATAAATATATTTTCTAAAACAGCCACCATGGATATCTAAATGGTATATTTTTAATAAAATTCTTCCCAAATATTTTTAAAAAAAATAAAAAAAACCTCCATAAGTTAAAACTAATTTATACCTGATATGATGTATAAAAGTTTTTTATATAATTATTTAAATATTTTATATTTATCTATAAGTTAATTTTAGTGTATAAGAAATTTATTTTTTGAACTCCCAAAAAGTTTATCCAAACAAACTTTGAGTGTAAAGATGAACACGTTTGAGTGAATTATTAATTATGAGCATGAGAAGTTAAGAATATTAATTAAGAAGTTGGTCAATTCTGGTTCTTGGAATACTTGTGTTAAAAAGTTGTCTTTTTGCATGGCATGCTATATTCTGGTAACGTTTACTAAAAGTAATAACCCTATCAGAGGCAAAGTTGCGTTATAATAAAGTTCCAGTTTCTCTTAAAAAAACTTCTAGTTGCACCTAAATTTTTGTCTTTCTATTGTTTTATTAAATCAATTATAACTTCTATTTAATTAATTAAGATAACGACCCTACCCACATTATTATTTCTTCATATTGCATGCTTCCTCCCTTTTAAGAGGGTAACACAGTGGTCAATATTTTAAGGCCAAAATTGATAAAAAAAAAAATAGGGATATTCCTTCAAGAGAACATTAATTATTCGTGTGTATTCTGTCACCACAAATAATTAAAAAGATGCTTGTTTCCAACACACTCATGAAGATATATTATAATCGATAATAATGCATAAATATAAATTTAGAAGAGGGTTTTCAGAATAGTTCATCCAGTGTCACGTTCATTATATCTCACTATTTCTATTTTTTTTTATTAATTTCAACTTTGTTTACTCATGTGATTTTAATCCTTCAACTTTCAATTGCATATGGATTAAATTTTCCAAATATAAAATATATATGGTTTTAGTCCCATGATCTCACTGTGTTAATAGAGAGTCTTTCAAGCATCTTAATGATATAGTTTTACTACTTTTATACATCTCATATGTTTATCCACTATAAAAGAATTATTATATATAAAGTAAATTTAGAAAAAAAAATTAGTTAATATATTAATTAAATTAAATATTATTTTTATAAACTAAAAAATTATCGTATATAAAGTAATTTTTATTATTAATAAAAAATTATAAATTAAATTTTATAATTTTGTTTTAAAATTATATATATTAACATCAACAAATATATATATTAAGTAATTTTCTTATGAATGAAAGTTGACTTCTATTGACTTTTAAATCTTGAATAGTCTTGAAATTGATTAAAAAGAACACAACTATTCTCCAAAAATAGAAGTAAGAACCTTGAAACTATAGAATGGATTAGATTGGTAATGAACAATAAGACAGTTTAAGCATCATTTGTTGCGAAGACAAGACAATTTAGTACTATTGTTTTAATAAAATAGAGATCGAGCTGCTTGATTATGAAGGATAATTATATTGTATGAAGCAGGTACATGTCTTTTCTATTATGGCTAAAATAATCAATTAATTTATTTTATGTAACAACTAGCAAAGAAATACAAAATTAGTGGTATTTTCAAGTAATTAAAAACTAATTTAATTATTATAGAATTTCATCATGGGTAATTTTCTTAAGCGCAATAAATTCACTAGCAGACACTGAAGAAGTGACGTAATTGTGAATGTGTGAACGATCTCAAAAGAACATAAACTATATTAGAAGATTTGAAAAAAAAAAAGATAAACAACATGAAAATTCAAGGGGAGATGATAAAGGCAAAAATAAAAAAATAAAGAAGAAGATTAAAATGTATAAAATTAATTTTGAAAATCTCTTTTCTAAAATTAAAAGTCTTCATTATTTTAAAACAGGTTGGAACTAAAAAAGTTCTTTAAAAGATTTTTTTTAGAATTTTCTTTAAGTTTCATAAGTTAAATTTAAAATACTTGACAACTAGAGATAATTGATGATAGGGATGGCAAAGCGCGGCGGACCGTGCGGGTTGACTCGCGGTCCGCTGGTAAAAAATGCAGGGCGGGCTGACCTTTTCAACCCGCTAACCCGCATTAGCCCGCCCCGCATTAGTCCGCGGCCTGCGCAGGCCAGCAGCAGGGCGGGGCTGGCTGACCCGCTAACCCGCAAGAAAAAAAAATGGATGAAAGTTTTTCTAAGGCGACATCCAATGTTATTGAAATGGAAGAATATCAATAATGTTTTTGAATTAATGTTTATGTTTACGTTTAATGTTTTGGAATTAGGTATTTTTAATGTTTTGGAAGTGGAAGAATAGTGATATTTGATATTTATCTTAATGTTTAATGTTTTGATGTTTGAAAAGGAAGAATTTTTTTTAGGTTTGATAGTAACAAATATATATGTTTAATTTGACAATTTTTTAAGAACAAAATGTAAAAAAAAAAAAAGAACGCGGGCTGGCCCGCAAATCCGCGGGTCAGCTCTTATGCGGGGCGGGACGGGTCGGGAATTCTAGCCCGCAATAACTTTGCGGGCCAAGCGAGGGGGGGGGGGGGGGGGCTAGCCTGCTTTGCCACCCCTAATTGATGACATTTGATTAAGAAAGTTATAACTCCCTTCTCTTCATTCATGATTACTTGGAATGAGAAAGTTGCAACTCCTTACCTTAGTTACTCTTAACATTTTTGCATAAGACTTAGGTTCAACCCAATTAGGTTAGTTTTTTTGGTATCTTGCACACTTTTACTTAAGCTTCTTAAACAATTTCTAATCCTATAAATGCAAACATTCCTCCTTTGTAAAAGAAACACATTTGAGATATATAAATTAGTTTTTGTAAAAGTTAAATATTTTGAGAGTTTGGTAATTTTAACTTAAATTCTTATATTGAAGTTGAAGAAGTAAGTATAAATGTAGTTACCCTTTAAGTATTTAATATTTAATGGGGACATGTCCTTTTATTTCTTACTTTATCCATTTCATTTTATTTTAGTTCTTTATGTTTGGCTAAAAATTTCATCAAATATTTGGTTAAGTTGTATTCCGACATCAGGTTCGTTAAGATAACATCGTTAGGATCAATCACCGCATTCGAGGTATTGTCCGTTTTGGAATTCAGAGCTTCGTCGTGGTTTTGTTCTTAAAAGGCGCCTCAGATTCATACATTGACGCTTTTTGTGGGAATCAAAACCATTGACACTAAACTCTTCATATTCTCTTATACTGACAAATATTTTATATTCTTACTGACATGAGTATCGAAGAGTCTTTTGCAGGTGAACATCCCTTCTCTCGTTGTGATCGGTCAACACCACAAAGCTCTATGTACAAAGAAGTCTTTTATTTTCCATCTCAGAACTCTCCTAATTCATTTTCAGTAAGAACAAGTAGTTTGATTAAAATTTATAGTAAATCTTTGAAATCCTAATAAGAATAACCTCATCACAAGGGGACCAATAGGGAGGGACAGAGGAACTAATACACAATGGTATTTATGTTGTCAATGTCAAATTTTCTTTTGTGTGTATGTCTTACTGTTTTGTTTCATTAAGTTTCCTATCTTTTTGTCAAAGAGGCTACACATAATTGTTGTGTTTTGTATCCTTGGTGTAGGTGTGTAAGAGGATTGAAATACTCCAAACATTTTCCTATAAGTAACATATTTTTTATTGATGATAAAAAAAACAAGGAAACCAAGTAAATGAATATATGTCTTTAGTGTTTTTTTTGTTGTTGCTAATTTGGCACGACTTCAGTTCAAAAAATTACACTAAAGCCGTGTCACCTTCTCACAACTTCACCTTGATATGTCAGAAACTGTACTACATTGATACGATTTTTTTAGTAAAGTTGTGTCATGTTGGCACCTCTAAGCCTTAATTCGTAATTTCTGAAAAATCGATCCCAATTTTATTATTCGAAAACAGATTGCACCTATTCAATAAAAAAACCTAATAAAAATACAAAATGAATATTTTATAGATATTTATAAAAAATAAATACAAATATTTTTAATTACATACTTATTAAAAAAATAGTATAATATAGAGATAGAATATTTATACTACTTTAGTATTAAAATATTAATACACAAAATATATATATATATATATTATTTATATATATAAATCAATATCTAAAATATACTTTCTTAAATTTAATTTAATTTTAGCAATGATATCTTTACCTAAATTATAAATGATTTTCATTAGATTGAGACTTGATTCATATCAATGTACGAAAATCATTAAATAACAACTAATTTTATAAATAAAAAATAATTAGTTACTATATTAATGAAGTTATATATTATTTTATAAACTAAAAAATTATGGTATTTAAAGTAATTACTTTAACTAATTTTTAAATTGATATCTAACATTAATTATCAAAATTTTAACTGTTAATTACTTTAGATTTAGAATATAAAGTAGTTAGTAGCTAAAATTTTGATAACTAGAATATTAACTTCTAAATTATAGAAACTAGTTTATAATTTTTTTTATAATAATTTTTTTTAATATTAATAATTTTTTAATTTATAAAATAATATCTAACTTAATTAATATAATAATTAATTATTTTTATCTTTAAAATTAATTAATATATAATAATTTCTTCTAAGTATATAATGACTATTTCATGTGTAAAAGTTGACGAAGGTCAACACCAAACAAAAGTTGACGAAGGTCAACACCAAAAGAAGAAATTTGTAGTGAACTATAGTTTGACCATGAGTAACTTTACCCAAACGTTATGCCATAATAACATATAATTGTTCACAAAGGTGTTAAAATCTATTCCAAAGGAATTCAACAAAATTTTGATGTCCATAAATACAGCAAAATGTGATTGTAACATGTAATAATTTAATACATACATGAAATTATTACTAATATGATTGTCATAGTATCTTTTACAACTATTTAAACATAATATTAAGATATTATTTTTAATTTAAAACTTTACAATAAATTTATGAGTTTTTTTCCATTGCTATTTTTCTTAATGTGAAACGCAAATTTACTTCTACAAGACTAATTATCAAGATATCTAGAATAGTTAATATAACAATTAATTGTTTTATGTTTTTAAAATTAATTTTTATTTAATATTTTTTTATAGTATTTCATTGATTTTGACAAATATTTTATAAAAAAATTTAAAGAAAAAAGGACAAAAGAAAAATGCAACAAAATTTTTATAAGTTAAATTTAGCTATGCACGAATTAAAAGTAAAAATTTGGAAAAATGGTAAGGAATTGTTTAGAAATTAATTTATATATAAGTAAATTTGAATTTATATAAAAGTTAGTTTTCTTCTTTTTATATTTTTGCATTGTCGAAGTGGTTTTGGAGAAGATGACAAATATGCTTACAAACTATTATTCAAAGACATAATGGTTCCTTCGTTGCTTAAAGAGTTGAAAAGTAAAAGCTTGTCAACATGTAGCCATAAACTTAGTCTTTGTTTGTACTTGAATTAGAACTATTAGCAGAAGCACGGCAAAAAAGAAACTTAGGAAACGAATCCAAACGAGTCAAAGTACCATCACTCAAACCAATCCAATATTTTTTTAAATCTCTTAAATAATATTTAATTTAGTCAACAATTAATTATTTTTATCTCTAAAATTAGTTTTTATTCAATAATTTTTCTAGTAGTGTTATATCAATTCCTTCAATTTATTTTTTATCAATGAAATTCTAAGTTTAATTGAATTGGTTAAATTGTAAATTTTTTGGTATATGGATTCAAAATTCTTGAAAATAAATAAATCTTAATTTTTTTTGCAGGTAAACTATATATTTGAAACACAATATTTTTTATTTGAAAATAATTTATTATTAAAAAATAATCTCGGACAACTGGTACATTATCTTTTGGATATTTTTTTATTATTATTATGGTGTAATTTTGTAAAAAGAATTACTATAATTGACATATTTTATAAAAATTACAACAATGGATAGATTTTGTTTGGAATTCACGATTTCGTATTGAAGTAATTGTGTTTATAAAACACAACTTTAACTCTGTCACATATAAATCATATATAAGAAAGTCGACTTGTTTTTGTCTTTTTTTTTCATAGGAATCGTACACGGTAAAAATATCATTAATTTAATTAATTTTTTTTATATTGTATTGAAGTTGTGTATGACGGATACAATTTTAGTTATTTTAATTTTAAACTAAAGTCATGTATAAGTAACAAGATTTTAATTATTTTTTTAACTAAAGTTGTGTATAAGAAGCACATCTTCACTTTGAAAAAACACAATAAATTTTTTGTTTGTTATGCACTACTTTAGTTAAAAAATAAAAAATAAAAAATTTAAATTTAATATATTTAAATATTTTAAAAATAGTAAAATTTCTTATCCACGTTATTCAATTTAAATTACATTTAAAATTTCATAAAAGGTATATTTGTGGTGATCAAGATGATAACATGTATTCTTATTCTTTTATTAGGCCAAACCATGTTCTGTGTAGAAAAAAAAAATGTTTTAGTTAGTTTAATAAAAAAACATATGTGTTTGGTAGCTAAAATTATCATAAGACTTAGGAGAGAAATATTTCATTAGAGATTAAAAATACACATTTTTTTTGTTAAAATTTAAAGATGAAGATATAAAAAAATTCTAGAGACTAAGCCCATGTTTTGAAAGACTAAAACATATTATTTTACTATATTATAAAAAGTAGTACTAACTAAGAAAGGTAAATGAATTAAATTTGATTTTTTATGAATAATAATAAATATATATTACAAAAAAAGTAATTGAAGTTGTTCCAAGTCATATACAAAATAAATATAAAAAAAGTTATATAAGCATGTGGACTTCTCCCTCTTATTTGCACCTTCCAAAACTAATATTCTATACTATGTAGTTTTTCATTGTTATTGTAACAAAACATGTGTAACTAAAAGATGCAGGATCATTTCCTTTCCTCAATTAGGCAAATTCCATTTAAGGTAGTGGATTTAATCTCAATTATAATTTAATAAATTTTAGATTAAATTTCCTAAATAATATGATCAAGTGTAGTTATTAAGTGTTATATCTATTTGATTATGAGATTGGTAATACATTTCTTAGGCCTAGTTAACGTCATATAAGAAAATATGAATTGCCTCTTTAGTTAGTGATTTTCATATCTATGACTGTTTTACATATGATTTTTTGGCCGTATGTAAACCATATATAATTATGTTTTACATACGGATTTATTGTCTTACATACGAATTTTGTAGTATGTAATACCAAATTTTCTTGTAGTGAACATTGATCTTTGTGTGGTTTGAGAGGTCAGTCTTCTTTTCCAATTGATTGGCTTGATAGGTGTGTGCTATGTTTCTTCTATATGCTTTGGTTATTTGGTTTTCTTGTATGAAAGGTACAATTCTTTCATGTTGTGGAGCCGTTTAGTGTTTCTTGTTTTGCATGACTCTATTTTGTGAGGGTAATGAATCTTTTTGTGAGGGTAATAAATCTTTTTGTTTTATCTTGACAAGTTTGCTTTCACTGTAAGGTGTTTTATTTGGTATTTTTATTGTATAAGCGTTGAAAAACTCATTTGTGTTCCTCTTTATATTTATTGATTATTTGCTTATTAAAAAAAATAAGACACAATATACTAGATAAAGATACTCACATGTTCTATAGTTTAGATTTTGTGACACCTCTCTATCTTTCCACCCCTCACTAACTCCCTTCAGAGTAAATACAATTTTCAGTTTTGTTCCATTTCTATTTAGTTGCCCCTTTTTTTAGATAATAAATTTTTAACACTTCTAAGAAACTATCAACCATTCGTTTTTTCCACTTGAAATATGATCTTCCAATCTATTCTAGACTTCATATATTATTTGTGTGTCGTCTATTCTTTTACACCTTTATACAATCTTTCATGAACTAAGACTCACATTTATAATATCTAATCTTCTATAACGTCTAATCATGAAAAAAGACTCACATTTAAGTAAACATGACTAAATAAAAAAAAAGGATATTATTTATTATTATTAAAATTATAAATTATTTCATGAAAGTCATTAATTTATTAAGAATTAAACTATGGAGTGTCCATATATTATAGATCATCTATGCTTTAACATAAATTCCCTTTCCCATTTACAACAGTTGCTTTTAATTGGCTAACTGATCAATGAATTTTCTTTCCATTTAGGGTCTGCGGAAAATTTCTCTACCAAATTTATTGGAAATAGTACAAAAAATATAGAAAGACTATATATATAAAAGAGTTTTTATAAATTATTATTTTAATTTATTAATTTTTTTCAGTTATAAGCCTTTTATAAAAAAAAATACTATTTAGGCATACTTATAACTTGTTTATCCAATTTCATAGTCGGTTCTAAAATAAAGAAAATGAAAAAATAAAGTAGGTATTTAATATATCTTTAACAAAATGTAAGAGATAATAAGGAAAAGAGAAAAAAAAAACCTTAAAACAATATCTCTTAATCTCTATTCTTATCAGGTTGTTTTGTTATATATTTATGTGATGAATTAAATAATTTTATTGATTATTTGCTAGTAAGTTTCGGAATAGTTTTTGCTGCAAATATTTTTTTTAATTAATTCACAATGTTAGTGAATGTTTTTTCTTAAAACCTCATATGTTTCTTTTTACAGCGAGGAAAAAAAATGATTTTAGAAGAAACCAAACTATAATGGAGTGAAATTAACTTCTTGGTAGTTGATTGAATTCTTTTCTATGCCTAAGAAAAACCTGTTTTCAAAGTTTTTTCATATATAAGATTTGAATTTAACTTCTTACTAAAATCAATCATACATCAATCACTCGTTGTTAAAATAATACTGTACCCTATTATAATGGCTAAACAAATTTGATGTTAATTGTTGAATCATAATTGTAATCTTTTTTTTTATCATAATTGTAATGGTGAAGTAAATAATTATATTTGAATATATTTAAAAACTTTGAAAATAAAATTTTTAAATTAATTTATGCTAAATTTTTATTTATAATAATCTAGTTCTTAAAATATATAAGATTATTCTTCTATTAAAGATTAAAAGTACAATATTTTATCAAACATAGAATTTAAATTAAAATAATAAGCTAGATTCAACAAATATGAAAATAGATAACCTCAAGATTAGAAAAAAGAAATTACTTATTTTTTCCCAATGTTCATTAATTTCAATTTTTTCTAGAAGCCAAGCTTGTAACCAGTTAAAGTATACTTGGATAAATAATATTTGGTGTAAAATCCATTAATATGAAAGATTTATTTTCTACCATGAATGAGGATATGGATGAAGTATTTACTAGTTTTATTATAATTGATCTTTATTAAAATTGTATTAGTTATCTTTAATAGGGTTTTCATCTATATAAGATTTAAAATATCCTAATATAATCACTGTATGAATAAATAAAAAAGTGATTGTCTGAATCATAAAGTGATTTGAGTTACAATGACATGGTAAAAATTATATATAGTTATGGAAGGTTACAATTATGATAAAATTATTATTAGTGTTATTAAAAAGGTACAGATGTAAACCCTATATATTAAATGTTCTGTACAATGAAAAGCAAGTATATTAAAAAAAGACAACACAGTGGTGGATCTCTCTGAGGAGATTGCAGTCAGATTTTTTGAGTTAAGTCAGTACTACAGTGGCCACCCCACCTCTCATCTCATCTCATCTCATGTTATGTAACACATTAGAGGTCCCACATTGGTAACTTTTAAACTCATGGCTGCTACTACTTTGCTTCTCCTCACAAAGAAAAAGCAGAAATAAGGGAACTTGTGAGTACTATCATTCATTCTGGTGTCTCTTCTTTGACTTGGTTGGAAAACCAAACACAAAACAACACACCAAAAAGGTTAGAGTACCCACCACTTCATCTTCCACACAAAAACCTCCTTCAAGTAATCCCTATCTAAGATCCAACATAGTAGACTCATGTGACTCTCAATTCCTTGCTTAAATATGGGGGATCACTTGCATAACCCTCTTCATCCATAGATATCCACTCCTTTCTCTTCTCTATATTGTTCTTTTTGTAAGGGTTTTGGGTGATATTTTGTGGTTGTGTTCCAATGGAACAGGGTCAATGTTGGACAAAGAGGAAGTACTCTTTGAGCTCTAGTCTTAGTTCACCAACCAACCCATCCTATGGTGACTCGTGGGAAGAACAAGCTTTTGCAGAAGATGCTGCTAATTCTCTTGGTGGCTGCGTATGGCCTCCAAGATCATACTCTTGTAGCTTTTGCAGAAGAGAGTTTAGGTCAGCACAGGCTCTAGGTGGCCACATGAATGTTCATAGAAGGGATAGAGCAAGACTAAAGCAACAACCCTCTAGCCCCCACAATGAAATTCTATGCCATGACCTTCAAACTCAACTGCATAAGCCACTTCAAAGTCCTTTTGCTTCTTTGGATGATTACCTATATCCTTCTCCTGTTTGTGGATTGGCTTATAAAAAAACTAAACCTAATTCTTATCCTGATTTTGTTGCTTCACCTTCTTCACCCTCACATTCCAAGGCCTTATTGGCTCCATCACTTAATAGTGGTAACTCCAGAGAGGAAACCATGATTCCATTTTATGATTCCACTATTCTCCACAAGATTTCTCCTGTCAGTAATTCTTCCGAAACATGGCCAAATTTAGCTGAAGATCAGGGACTATATTCATGTAAGTTCCATCCTCAAGCTGATACCAAGAAACCCTCCAAGGGAATAATAGATTCTAGATGTTGGGGTAGTGATGATATTGATGGGGATATGAGCCTGAATTCAGTTGTGTATAGTACTCACCCATTTTTGCAGTTTGAGAGTACTAAAGAGGCAGATCATATGAGTTGCATGAAGAGGAAAACAGATGCTTCCTCATCGCCATTTTCCCCAAAGTCAAGCTCAGTTGATAGAAATGATGTGCAGCCAAAGATGCTTGAATTTAGCCCTAGCTCACTGGAAGAGCTAGATCTGGAGTTAAGGCTTGGTTACAGGTCCAAGGTATAGCAAGTAGCATAAATAGAAAACCACCCCAATGTTAATGAATATAAGGTTATTCTCTTTTTATGTTCATCCTAGTTTGTTTTCACTTCTTTTAATACCTCACAATTAAGGAAGATTTTCATCATGTTTGATTGGATCTCCTTAGGGCCTCTGAATATATATCTGCAAAGTTTCGTCATAACAATGCTGCAATTATATTGACAGGCTTGTAAACTTCCTTTTAGTAGATAGTGGCCAAACGGTGGATTGTTTTTAATAGTTGCAGATTAAATGACTTTGTAACTTTGATGCTTCCATCGATTTTTACTATGATCTTCTCAAAGTTTTCATATAAAGACAAACATTTACCTGGCTGCATACCTCGAACACTAAAACATATGCTAAGTCTAATATTATCCAACAAAATACGATTCAAATTTTCTTGCATTGGTAATTATTTTGTTCACATTCAAAAGTTAAATAGGGTTTTTATGGCTAAAGGAATATCTTGCTTGAGCCACATATATATATATATATATATATATATATATATATATATATATATATATATATATATATATATATATATATATATATCTTTCAT
>Ga0123342_1002833_pt1 | contig 28526 bp, 15 predicted proteins | sample Turbeawhitnodule_FD_89960 | JGI IMG/M metagenome (GOLD analysis project Ga0123342, IMG submission 89960) | Root nodule microbial communities of legume samples collected from Mexico - Turtle bean Mexico white nodule | ecosystem: Host-associated > Plants > Roots > Nodule | place: Mexico: Nepantla... | reverse complement strand
TGAGACTTCTCCCAATCAAATAAATTTCTTCTCCACCCAAACTTCCAGTTCCACTCTCCTTCTTCCCAGACCCCACAACATTCCAACAACTCATCTTTATCCCTGCAAAGAGAGTATAACCTCGGGAATTTGTTTTTCCACTCCAAATCGCCCACCCATTTATCTTCCCAAAACCTAATTTCCTTCCCATTACCAACTTTCCAATTGAAACGGTCGTCGAACTCTCTGCCCCATTCCTCCATCGACCAAATCGCCTTTAGCTCCCGCCACCAAAGAGACCCCATAGTTTTTGAACTTGGCCCTTTCAACTTTCTCCAACCCTGTACTTAGATTCTATCACCTCCTTCCACATACCACCTTTGGAAAAACCCAACCTCCAAATCCATTTCCCCAACAAAGCAATGTTGAAAAATTTAATATTAATAACCCCGAGACCACCATTTCCACGGGGTTTGCACACCTTCTCCCAAGAAGCCCACGCAATCTTTCGCCCACCTGACCTCCAACCCCATAGGAAATTTCTTTGAATTTTCACAATCTTCTTCATAACAATAGCAGGGATTCATCACTTCACAGTTAAGCATTTTTGCGAAACAACTGATAGTGAAAGTATCAACCCCCACACCTCCAATACTACTCTTCAGAAAGTTCACCTTTAGACCTGAAGCCAGCTCAAAGCAAGTCAGAATAGATTTTAAACAGAAAACACTTTTAGTTGTTGCTTTGCAGAAGAACAAGGTATCATCTGCATACTGAAGCATATTAACCTTAACCTTATTCCTCCCAACCTCCACACTCTCCACCCAGTCAAACAAGACAGCATTCCTTACCACTCCTGCTAAACCTTCAGCTACAATAAGGAAAAGAAACGAAGCCAAAAGATCACCCTGTCTCAAACCCTTTGAAGGAACGAATTCCTTAGTCAGACTGTCGTTAACCAACACAGATACCGTTGCAGACTCCAGACAAGATTTAATCCAAACAATCCATTGTTCACAAAAACCTAATCTTTCAAGCATATAACTGATGAAATCCCACCTTACCGAATCATAAGCCTTCTCATAATCCACTTTGAAAAATAAACAGCTCTTCTTCCTCCTTTTTGCCTCCTCTAAGACTTCATTGGCCACCAACACACTAGTGCTTTCTTAAAAATTCCAAGAAAGTAAACAAGAATCACATAGGGCAAATGTGCATGACACATTTGTGTTTCACTTGTTAGACTATACATTGTCATATAGTTTGTTCATAGGTTCAAGTTTTACATTTTTTATTTTAGTTTTGTCTTGAATGAGCTATTGATAAGATTACTCATTCTACTACCCACACCTCTTTTATTCTATTTTGGGATGCAAGTGGGATTTGTAGGTTTTGTTAGGAATTTTTTTTATAAAAGTTAGAATACCCTTTAAAGGTCTTATTTAATTTAATTCATTATTGGAAAATCTAGATAAGGAACTTAATAAAAACCATGTTATTGTTTATTTTATTCATGTGGATATCATAGATGGATTGTGACCTTGCAATACTTGTGTATTGGCATATTGCAGACAACTACCTTATCATTGATGTAATATCTCAAACACATATTACAGATATTCATAGTTTCAATTATTATTATTTTAATCCTTGTGTTTCACTTTATTTGTCAACCACAAAACCTAGGGATAATATAACTCACAAGATTCAAGGGAAGAAAATATAGGAACACTATGATTTGCTTCCAAAACAGTTTTTGGAAAATATGGTTCATCTAGAAATGTTGCATGGACACTGTCAACAAACCAAAATGACATTGCTGTTCTTCTTCATTAAGTGATAAAATGTTTTATTTTCAAACAATGGAAGAGAGTTTTTATCTTGGTCTCCGTTTTTTCTAAAATTTAAAATTTTTTATATTTATTTTAAGATAGATAAAAATGATCATTTATTTTTATTTAATATACAATTAATTAATAAATGTTGCATAATATTGAAATTTTAATTTTTAAAGAGATGAAAAAAAATGTTAAATTATAATGATTATATATATGTGAATATTATTTGCAATATACAACTCTTCAAAGTGGTTGAACACTAAATTCAAATTACAGAGCAAATGGTAAAAGTGAAAAAAAAGTTAGGTTGGATAATCATTATCCATATATTTTAATTAATTTTTTTTTTATATCTAACGGTTTATATCGCACTTAAAAGTTGTGACCAATAATAATATAAATATCTATTTCTTTTTTAATCTTTTGAAATGTTTTTTTTTAAAATGTGATGAAATTTTAATTTTTAAAATAAATCATAATTCGAATATCATATTTTTTTATATAAAAGATTTCATGTTAGGTATTATTATGCAACTTGACATTTCAGTTATGCTGACACCTCAAACAACAACAATCATATGTAATTACATGAAAATAGTATTATTAAAAAAGAAAAAAAATACAAAAATATGTAGGGACTAAACCAAAACTTATATGTTAACAAAAAACGATACATAGGTAGACTATACTTATTCATAAAAAAAATTATAAGAACATACTAGATGAAAGCCTATTATACCAATGGAATGATTCTCTATGAAAAAAATCTTAAATTAGCCAACTTATCAGCATATGCATTTCCTTTACTAAAAATATGAGTAACCCTAAACTTGATTTTATCACATTAATTAAGACAAGTATTTCATCGATTACGAACTATCCACGGAACATTAGTTCTAACAGTAAACGCAGCACAAACCAAAACAGAATCACATTTGAACCAGACATTAGTAAACTCCATCTTTTGAGTTTCATCCCTAACATGTATAACTCTATAAAACTCAACAATTATAACAGTCTGAACTTCAAGAAACGCAGAGAAAACACCAATCTGAATATCATGATTCACCCTATATTATTTGATCCAAGTTAAGAAGATTTCTTATAATACTCTCAAACGAGTCCTTGATTTGGCTTTTTACTCCTTAATAAAGAATGACAATGACAATGAGACGATCTGTGTTCCTATTTTGAGAAAAATCCTCAAGCGTGACCTTGTAGGCGTGGAGTAGTGTTTGATAATGAAAGTACTTATAATGTCTTCCTTTGGTTGTGTTGGCTGTGGTCCTTATTTGGTGACACAACCTTATAGTTATAGGTCTCTATAACATAGCCTTCTTCCATACTTTGTAATGAAATTCAAGCTTAAGATCTATATTTTTGGAGGCCATCGTTTGTTCATATATTTTATTTTTCTTTTCAAAATTAAGTTTATAGGGAGGAGGGGGAGTAATAATATGGGAAATATCAGTTTATACCCATAAATATTTTTATTGAAGAAAAATCCTATTTGAGTCAAGTAGAATTATTTTAAATAATTAAACTCTTTCTTTCTGACTATTTAACCTAATTATAATTCAATACTCAGACATAAAAATCTCTAATTAAATTGGATCAGTTTACACCAATTGATTTTTCATCTCTCCTAACTTAATTAATTCAAAGGAAATAAAGGATGATTCAAATATAACCTCAATGAAATCAATAATATAAAACTTGAACCTATCCATGCACACAACTAGGGTTTCTAATAGAGTAATTTAAATAGTGTGATCAATCACATGAGTTTAGTTTTCATTTATTCAAACTTGTTCTAATATGAAATTGCTTCACTCATGCAAGTTAAGCTTATATAAAGGGATGGGTTAATTTGTTATCCCAAATTTGTACTATTTTATTAGAAATTGTAGTAATCACTTGCACTTTTATTTGTTGAGTGCCCACTTGGATAGCACTTTAGAATATTATTTTTGAATTCACATCTTGTCACACCATTTGATTTGATACGTGTTCATTTCTAAATGGAGGTTTACAAAATCAATTCTATGTAAGTAGAATCCATTCTACTAGAGAAGTCAACATTTTTTACTTTTTTTTCATCATATATAGAAAGAATTTTAAGTAAAACTTGCAAGTTATATCTTATGCACACTTTAAACAAATCAATTTCCTTAAAAGTAAATTTAACCTAAATAAAAACAAATGGAATCTTCCACTCATTCTATTTATGTAAAAACTAGATCTTTGTAAAAATAGTAAAGTTCTAAGCATTGTGATTTTTTTTTTCAATTAAAAGTATACTAAATATCAAATATTCACTACAAGAAAATTATTAAATAAAAATTAGTTTTAAACACTAAAATAATTAGTTATTATATTGATTAAATTAAAAATTATGTATCTAAAATAGTTTATATTAGTAATAAAAATTTATAAAAATAATTTTTAAATTGATATCTAACCACTAATAACTAGCTACTTTATATTTTAAATTAGCTTTTATTAGTTTTTTAAAGACTAATTTAAAATATAAAATATTAATAGTTAAAATCTTGATAACTAATTTAGATATTAATTTAGAAACTATTTTATAATTTTTTATTAATAATAAAAACTAATTTAAATTCCACTACTTTTTAATTTTTAAAATAATATTTAATTTAATAAATATATTAACTAATTATTTTTGTTTTTGAATTTAGTTATTATTTAATGATTTTCTTTTAATTTATCATGTTGACAACAGGAGTGTAATGATATTAAACAGGTTATAGCAATTTAACATATTTATGATCAGTGCAGGATTCTATCTAACAAGAAAGTGAAGTGAAGTATATGGAGACATAAACTCTTAAGGGTGTTATGATTCAAGTGAAGTAAAATTATGATGAATAAGAGTTAGTGTTGTGAGTATTTGATGAAGTTGTAGATTTGGGTGATTAGAAAAATGTGAAGGGAATTGGTGTAAGTGTTGTGTTGGAGAGGGTTAATGCAGGAGATGTAGATGAAAATGCAGATATTATTTATACAAGTTGAAAAATAGAAGATAAGGTGAGATGAGAAGTGGTTTCAATTCTACAAAAGCACTACTACATAAAGCGGAAAAGAAGGAGAAGAGGACAAAACTTGACCTTAGGTGTGTTCCCCTCCAAACTGCAAATAAGATGGGACCTGTACCACATCCTGTTGGAGAAAATATGCACATGAAGAATTACAGGAATTAACTAAGACACAAATAACACAGCTACCTTTTTTTATTCACAATAGTCACCTAAAGTGGGGTTTGGTGACATAGTTTGGGACTAAACAGAAAAAGAAATGAAGGGTAGAAGAAGCTTAAGGTGGAGAGCAAGTGGTGATGCAAAGACACTGTTCCAGTTTGTTGTCATCTGAGACATAGACAGGGGCAATAATACATGGATTTGTATGTACAGTTTGAAACAGGGCCCCCCAATACCCTTCTTCTGTACATATTCTCTATTGCCAATTATTGTCATCATTCTTTTACTACTCCCTCTCTCTGCAGATAGATGCTTTGTGCATGCATTTTTTTTTCTATTCAACCTCATTCTTTCTTTGCTTATTATCTTTATATCCTACACACACTATACTATGTGTGTTCATGGGAAAAGAGGAACATTGCTTTTTGCACTTTTTCTTTGCCAATGTCATGACCTCATCCACTACTACTCAATGTGCATTCTGCCATGATGTCAAAAACATTGCTCAGAGGAGGAATATGTATTGATCCATTTTCAACTTATTAGTGTTATATGGTAACATCTTATGTTACTTATTAAAGTTCACTCTTTGTTAGTGGGGTCATTCTTTGTTTCATCCACTATTGAAGAATGGTGAAATGCCTCTGCTAAATGCTTGTCATTCAATTCTTACCACTAAAACACCAAACAGTTGCAGATAATAAGGTTGCTTAGACACATTAATTAAGATATGGTTCATGACTTTGTTATAAAAAATCTCTTTGTTATTTCAAGATACTATTAAATTTTGTTTCAATTTTTATAACAATTTAATACATTTTAATGTAAACAGATGGTTTTAGCATCACTCTTAGTAAAATTGAAAACAGAAAGCATGATAACTTTTTATAGAAGTTAAGTTTTAAGATATGATAAAAGACATTGTTAGAAGAAGGGAAACTCTTCATTGTGTTATCATGTCTCTCTAAAAAGATTAATTCTAACTGTTTATCAAGGATATTCTTGCTGCACATAAAAGATAAATGCTACATTTTTGAATTACAACCAGAGAAAAACATCATTTAATAAATAGAACGTTTTTCTCAAACATTACAGGAGTGGAAGAGATTAAGGTGCAAGATTTTTGCTGCATAACTCAAATATTACACCATTTTCATTTGCTGTATCATTGTTAAAGATAAGAGAATAAGAATACGAACAGGATGCTCAGAGAATTTGCTCACAGTGCTTTGTTAGGCCTAGTGTTAATGGTATCAGAGGCTGTTTTTCTGTTTTTAGTTCGTTTGGCTTTTTATGGAAGGGATCAGTACCAAAGTCAGGAAGAAATCCTTTTTGCCCTCCCTCCAACCCCTTCTCTATCTATCAATGTCTTTATGGGGAAGTAATTAAAAAAACATTCTTTTTTTTTTCTCTCAATTGCAATTATTACTAATACAACCTGAAGAAACAAAAGAAGAAAAAAAAGATGAAGTATTAATAATACAACCTGAAGAAACAAGACAAAAAAGGAGGGGCAATTTTATCCTACAGTACAATCCATTAAATGAAGGTAAAAAAAATGGGGGCCAAAAAAAAACAATAAACTCTGGTTAACTAAACTTGAGTGTGTTTGGTGGGGGGAATGATCAGTGGATCTGTTTCAAGTGAAGAAATATTGGTAAGCTCATCAGCACCACCAGTAATAACTATCTCTTCAAGACAAGTTCGAGCATTTTTGTTCATGTTAGCCTCTTTTTTGGTGAGTGTAGGTAATTTAGAGTTAGAATCAGGAGCAGCAGAAGAAGAAGTGGTAGTAGTTGTTGTTTTTGTGAGTTCCTTGGCTCTTTCTACTTCCACATTCCAATCTGTTCTGCAAAGAACATAGAGCATGAGGCCAGCACAGGAGACTTGGGCTGCAAGCAACCCAAGCCACAGCCCTGCAAACCCCATTTTGGCCACAACACCCAGAAGGATAGCCACTGGCATACCCACCAAATAAAATGAGCCCAAATTGATATTGGCACCAATGGTAGGTCTTGCACTGCCCCTTAAGACTCCACAGCCTGTGGTCTGTGGGCAGTTCCCAAGCTCACAAAGGCCAGCAATAGGCAGCACTAATGATGTGAGTTCCAAAATCTCATGATCATTGGTGAAGAATCTGCCCCATTGGTGCCTCATCAAGGTGGTGAACAGCATGGCTGCAAGGCCTAATGCCACAGCACAGAAGAGTGAGACTATCATGGAAACTCTTGCTTTTCCAGGGTTGTTTGCACCTAGCTCATTCCCTATTCTTGTGGAAACACCAAGGCTGAGGGATGACGGGAACACATAGACCAAAGATGTTGTTTGGATAAGGATTCCCATTGAAGCAATGGTTGCTTTAGGATTGGCCAAAAGGCCACATAGCATTATCATGAACTCATACCACCACCACTCAAGGCAAACTGAGACACAGGTTGGAACTGCAAGTGATAGCAATGAGGACCACCCTTTGAGGCAGTCCACACTTGGGGGAACCCATGAGGCCTTGTATGCACCAGAGAAGTAGACAAAAGAGGAGAGAAAGAGGATGAGATTGAGGTTGGTCAACACCATTGCTGTAGCCACCCCTGCAATTCCCATCTTGAGATGAACCACTAGTAGGAAATTCAAAGGCACATGGAGAAGAACTGAGATGGTTGAGCAATATGTCAATGGCAATGTAATTCGTTGAGTCCTGAGGTAGATTCTCAGAGGGTGGAGAAGTGAGAGCAAGAAAAGGTCAGGTATAGAGAAAATGATGAATGTTTGTGCCACTGATGCTATTTCATGGTCTTGGCCAGACCACAAGAGGATTCTCTTCATGTTGAGCCACATGAATGAGATGGGGATGGATGTTGAGAGGAGAAGGAGCACAGTTCTCTGCAGTGTCAAGCCAAGTAGCTTCCATTGCTTTGCTCCATAAGCCTGTCCACAAATTGGCTCCATCCCCATGGCTAATCCTGAGATCACAGAGTAGCCAGTGATGTTGGCAAAACCAATAGAGAGAGACCCTCCAGCTAGTTCCATCTCGCCAAGATAGCCAAGAAAAATCATAGAGATCATAGCTCTTGAATACAAGACTAAACCAGTGATGGCTGTTGGGCCTGATATCTTCCCTATTGCCTTCATTTCCGCTATAGCCTGAATGAATGCAGAAACACAAAAACATAAGTTCAATAGTAGTTCACTAATAGTAATTGTATGCATGTCTAATCATATAAACTGACACTGTTATTTGTTTTTTGGCGTCATTATCAAAGGGATACAGTAATATTAGTAAGCTATTACTTCATTTAATTAACTTTTACATAAAAAAATAATATTTGTGTATCTTACTACAACTTGCTTTTCCTTGTATTAACTAGATTCTGTTTCATTACCTCATTAAGAGTAGGCCATCTGTGCAATTCATCTTGAGTCTGATCATCAGAGGAAGGATACACAACTTTTGGGTGAGATTTTGTGGGACTGAGAAATGAAGATGCTGAAGTTGGCTTAGGATTACACATGACTATAGCTTATAAACTCTTGTGTGGATACAAAGGAAGAGTTGAAGATAAAGAGAGTATGTTTGTCTAACAAAGGTAGGAAAATATATGCTATGTCCCTGCTACTCTTCTCTTGCTTTTGGCTTACAAGACTGAGCGTGCGGTTTGTTTGATTGAGAGTAGCAAGGTTTGTATGTGGGGAGAATGAGCTAAGGGGAGGCCTTTTATGCATGAAAGATAGGCCCTTTTCAAATTCAACCAAATCACAAAACTTAATATAATATAAATAACATGGAAAAGTGTGAGATCACTCTCTATTTTCGACAACTCTTTAATCACCCATCCACTATAAATAATTCTATACTTTTCAATATGCACTCAAGTTAAATTTTTAACTAAAAAAATGCAGTGTTAATGATATTTGCAGTAAGTGTAATAGCATGATGTTAATAAGAAAGGTCAATATTATATATACACTTTTTAGCAGAGAATGTCAAAAAGAAAGATAAACTTGAAGGAAAGAAAATGGTTTGTGGGGTGGTGGCATGGTAACCGACTTTGATCACTTTTTATAGATTGTGTATTAAAAAGTGAAAAAAAAACAGAATTGGGTGTGTGGAATGAGAATAATTATGAGGTGATAAGTGCTTTCTTTACCTTTGAGTGTGGAGAGAAATTATGTTCAAAGCTACCATCGTTTAGGACGGTGAAAATCAAGGAAAAAAAAACAGAGAGAGAACAAAATGCCTTTATTTGCTTTGATGATTTTTTCAGCCGTCTAAAAACGATGTGGTTGGTTCGATAATGATGCACTCATAGTGCTTTTAAGTAATGTTATTGGAAATGGATAACTTTTTTAATTTTTTTTTTTAAAAAAAAACATGTTTTGGCTTCTCATGGATGGAAAATAAAGAATTATATTTTTTTTTTAACTTATTTGTTATTATATCCATTCTTCTCAAACAAGATCATAAGTTAATTAATTAAATATACGTATTATGAGTTTAATTTCTGCGTATTATTAGTTTAAAAAATTTATGTTGTAACTTTAATGCAGTTATTATAGAAATAACAAACATAATTTATATATATATATATATATATAATTGAAAAAATTTGTAACAAATTTATAACATCTATTTATCCTAATATTATAGTTATTATTGTTATTTAATCTTATCTTTAGTTTTCCTACACATCTAAACCACTTAAAATAAGATTCTGTCACTTATCTTTGTTTTTTTTAACAAACATTATTTCTAATCATCCCTTGTTTAAAATAACACAACACTCATAATTTTTAAAATTGAGTTTATTTATGGTTGCCTTTTTACCATCCAAAATATATATACTTTTATATACAACATTTCAAGTTTTGTAAAATATTTTTTAAATAATTTAAGTACTTTTTTGTCACATATAAGATTCAATGCACATCAATCCCTATACCCAATCTTGTGGTTAATATCATTTTCCTTTATCTTCCTTGTTTTTTTTATAACAGTACTCTCAACATATCTAAAACATGCTTAAATGTTCTTCATATTTTTCTTCTAAGGATTGATGTCAACTAAACTTACACTTCTCATTTCTACTTATATAAAACTTATGACTTTCTAATGTTTCTCTTCACTTCTCTAACTTATTTTGATGCTTTATTGTATATGCATTTTTCAATCATATGTAAGCAATTTTTATTGTATGCTTTTATAGCCTTAGATAAAATATTAGAAACATAATTGATCCTCTTAATAATATGTTTTTCTATTGTTTTTAAGTTTAAATCCTTTATTAAAGTTTCATAATCAAGTAATTTTAAGATTTCATCTCAAAGAATAGTGCTAACCCACTTAATCTATGTTGTAATATAATTAATTTAAGATAAAATTTAAACAATTTTAGTTTTGAAAAGTTTCATTCAACAATACAAAAAGTATTTTGACTTAATTTAATATATTTATGGAAACGTTTGAATTTTTTTATTAACATTTTTCAGCCCTTTCAATTAAATATAAACAAGTTAAAGCGATTTCAATATCAAAATATTCATTAAATCTTATATTTATTTTCTCCTGTATCACTAAAAAAAATATTAAACAGAAATAAATTTTAAAATAAAAAATAATTAGTTGCTATTATTAAATACTATTTTAAAGATTAAAAAAATCATTGATATTTAAATTAATTTTTTATTAATAAATAATTTCTAAATTAATATCTAATTAGCTATCAAAGTTTTCGTCAACAATATTTAAATTGGTAATTAATTAGATACCAATTTAAAAACTATCTATTAATAATAGAAACTAAATTAAATATCGATAATTTTTTTAATCTCCATAACAATATCTAATTTAATTAATATAATATCTATTTATTTAATATCTAATTTTTTAAATAATATCTATTTATTTACTATTTTCTTTTTCTAAAATTAGTTTATATTTGATACTTTCTTTAGTATATATTCATTCAATATTATTACATTCACTAATTTATAGAAACCACCATGATAAGTAATTAAAGAAACTGGTTATTCCATGGTTGGTTTACCACATTCACAACTTCAATATAACACTTAATCATCACAACTAATGTAGAAATTCCCTGGTTTAATATACCTTATTAGCCTAAAACTAAGCGATTGCACTTACATGCATGAAAAATGATCTTAAGTTAGGGACCCACATGAAATTTATAAGAAAAAGAAGAGCCTTAGAAATAATGTGTGAAAGAGCAATCATATAATTAACATTGCTCTTGTCCTATATTGAAAACTTTCATATGTATACTGCAAATGCAACATGGTTTGTTTTGTTTTGAACAATAGGTTCGGATTTGGAAGGCAAAATGTTTTGCTTTTGCATGTTCTTTGAGCCATCCAAGTGTTTCATGTTCCATTCTTTCCCAACCAATGTCATAAAACCCCATTCCTAACACAACTCCTGCTGTCTAGTGTTGATAGAAATAGAACCATATCTGAAACCCCCAAAGGCCAAAACATTCCCTTGCTGACTACTTTCCCAAATTCTAGAGATACCAACTTTTTGCTACATATCTAAGTTTTGTCCCCACACTTTCTACACCTCTTTCTCTATTTCTCTTCGTATTATTGCTCTTTGAATGTTCAATCCCAGGCAGGCAAATTGATTGAGGCCAATGAATGAGTGCACTATATTTATATATAAATGTTATCAGTAGTTTATCTGTGTTAACCAATAGAGGAGAAATGAAATGTCTAAATTAAGATGGTTTTCAACAGATGGTCTTTTAGAAGACACTATAGTACCAATCACAAGTTGCTTGTCTTGTATTTTTTGTGGCTTAGAGGATTTTATGGTGCACCCTTTTTCCTACTTTCCATTTCTGTAAAGCTTTTCTTCATTCATATGATTATATATATGTGTTTATATCAGTAAATGCAAATATGGATTGGGACACTAGTGGCCATACGGAGGAATTAGAGAGAGAATTTGAGTGCTCCAATCACAAAATCCATTTAATCTGCATCACAAAGGTCTGAAGTCATGTGTATAGGATAGCATTAGAATTGTGCTAAGACATCAACCCAATTGGATATAGTTCAAGAGATTATCTCTTTCAATCTAATAACTTCAGCTTTTCATTTCTATTCAGACATAGAGGTTTAAACATGGTTGGTAAACACAATACATCAAAATGTACATGTATATACCTCTTAAGAAAAACATTGAATCAACTTTATTTAGAATGATTACTTAAGTTGACAGAGAATTGTCAAAACAAAAAAATTAGTTTTATGGTATATATTTGAGTATGAAAAAAGAAATCTTTCTGAGGAAGTAATATCTGGAATAGTTTTTTTGTTAGACCAACCTGTCCTTATAAGTCAAGAATTTTAATAGATATCTTGATCAATTCAATAGTTAATCTCTTTCAAGACATACTTTTCTATATGCATAGATCATGTTTAAAAAGTAATATCTTTTAGCAATCATGTTACAGCATATTGGTTCAAAATAGTTACTTGTAATAATACTCTAGAATTTGTATAAACAAATTAGATACTAATAGAATGTGTAGATGTGTATTGAAAAGTAATGCTTCTTGCTTGGTAAACTTGTAAGAAAACAAAAGTGCATGATTACCCTAGAAAGAACACAAACACCTTCAACTTCATCTTGTAGGGTGTCATGAAGAGCAAGTACTGAAGTACTAGCTACTCATAGTTGGTTACTCTGCATTTGGTGCTTAGTTTCTGTAAAAATGGTAACAAGATTAGCACATGCTAGCCCCTATTTGGGAAATAGTGTGGACCTGTTTTTCACAACAGATACCAGTGTCCCCATTTCGATTCTTGGCAACGCAATACACAGTAAAAGGGTTGGCATTGATGGTAAAGGATGTGACAGTCACCACCACCAAGCACAACCAATCCAAAATTCCACTTCAGTTTCACATGAAATGTTGTTTTGAATAACTAAATCATCCATCTTCAGAGCCAGAAAGCAACATGTACATTCTTAATATTTCAGCTTCTATTATGTAACCTCATTAATTAGGTGCTTCCTTAGGCACAACCTCATTATATTAATCAATGCTTCATCTCTCACAGGTCAAGTACTATGCACATGCACCAAGTTGGTGTTAGTTACACATGCTTTTACCTTTACTTAGATATGTTTCAGATGAACAAACTCTGAAGGATTCTCTCAAGCTGCATTCCCTTTCTCTCCTTTACAAAAAAAAAAACTTTAATAGTAGGAAAAATTATGTTTTCTCTTTGCTAAACTTTCAAATTTATAAACATTAAATTTGAGAAGAAAACACAAAAAGGCCAAAATCACTTTTTATTAGGTGTCTATCTGTTATATGTTTATTTAACCATTATATCTACCTTTCATTAATTTATATTACTGGAGTGGAATGAAATATAATTTTGTATGTAAAATGTTGCATAGGTTGAAATTATTATTCCTCTATTTGAAGTAAAGTAAATAAAATGTTTCCCTAAATATTCTTTAGGGGGAATATTTTTCTAAAAAGAATTATGTATTAAATAAAGTGATATTTAGTTGGAGTGACAGGCATAGCATCCCACAGAATCAGTACTGGAGATGGGAAGATAAAAAACTGTCATCCAAAGAGTGAACATGAATTGGAAATTTGGAATCCAAATTCGAATTTGGCATTTTAATTTGGCAACTAATTCTCCTTCCCACCTGAGAGGGTTTTAATTGATAGAGACCCAATTTTAGGATCACGTGATTGTGCCAAACAAATGTTCTCTCATCAATTTAAAACACAGCTTAGGACAAGTTTAAAAGATAGATTAGACAGTTTCAGAAATTCTCTTCAATTATTTGCATAATTAAAATAGATGAGAGAGAGAGAAGATACAAACTAAACTTAGTAATATAAAAAGAGACATAAAAAATAGATTATAAAAAGTAAAGCACATGAGAATAATATAACTCAAGCTGATTAAAAAAGCAGATGAGTTGAGGAATATGGCTCAAATTTTAAGGATATGACAGTGAAAACTACAACGCTAGCTTGGGCAAAAAGAGTGACAAGACAAATGAAATATTAATTTTGACAATGTTATGCTTCTCTAGAAGATGGAACAGATTCCACATTTGTATTGTATCCATCTAACCAAAGCTTTTCCCATGAATGTATTGTCAAGGGGTCAAATATTCTACCATACAACCACCAAATTCATCCTCAATTCTCTCTCCACCAATCAAATTACATCCTTTCTTTTGGTTTATCTTCAGTAATCATTTACAACTCAGACATTACAGTGTCCATCTTCTTGACCAGAAGTAATAAACATCTTTTGTCTAGCAAATCAATATCAGGATGAAAGAACTTAAGTTTTGATGGGCCAAACTGTGAAAATGTCCCTTTTCACATTTATCGAACCTTATCAAAACCAATTTATGCAGCTATTTGCTCATAGTTCATCAATCCACTGAAGAGATTTGATAGCCAATCAAAATATGTGTGGTGTGTGAATAAAAGGTATTGAGTAAAAGATATTATGCCAAAGATGATTGAAAGCAAATCAGGGTGAAGTATATCAAACACGAATTTATTCCATGGTACAAAAGCAGCAAAACGATTGGAGGAATTTGTCCCTAAGCATTCATTATGAATTAAAAATCAAAATATTTAGAAAACAAAATTGTACAGCCTTTAATAAATATTTTTTTTCAATAAAAATAATCTAATAATAACATTAAATGTTCCGTATAATATTTAATTAAAATATTTCAAATTTAATTCATTAACCATTGCTAGAAAAATCGTGAATGAAAAGTAAAAACATTCAGTTCTGAAAATTCTTAGGCGTTAAATACTTTATTCTTTTAGTGATTATGATCAATTAGAGAAGAACAAGTACTCCTTAAACTATGTCTTGAAGGCACCACACAGCAAAACCTACAAACTAAGTATAAACATTAAACGAACCATAAATGAAACAAGTTGTTCAAGAATTTTCTTCTTTTTGAAAGAAAAATACTTATACCAAAATAAGGAGCATTATAGGCTTGTCTCCATCAAGGTTTTCCATCAGCAAAATTCACATATTCACTGTTGGCCACTAAACACATTCATCCCCCTAATACAAACCAGTCACAAATGTAGAAGATTCCACAACTTCATTATACAAGCACTAATACACAACCAGAATTGCCTAAAATAAAGAATTTTTCGTCTCGAATAATTCCAAATCAGCAGCAACTCGTCTTGGTGGGAAAGAATGTTGCCCGAGATGAACTTTAGAACCCATGGAAGATGCCGTAACTACTTTGCAATTAGCCACGAAAGGAACATCTTGCACGGGAAGAACTAATTTACAGTGAGAAAGGTCTCCACTGATTGCACAATATGTCAACCAGCATTTGGTGACAGCTTTTATGATATCATATTCACATGAGATTCCAAGATGTTGGGAAAGGTAATGATATATAAATTGTGTTTTACATTGTCGATATCTCATGATTTACATAGCCAACCAACCTCACTGTTTTAAACAGACAACTCGCTCATCAGGGTCACACACAAAAATTGTTCCCAAAGCTTTCTTTGCTTCAGAAAATAGTAACACTCAGAAATCAGGTCATTTGGCTTCAAATAATGACCAATAATATTAAAGTACAACAAACATTCATTTATTCATAAGAAAATATTGGGAGTGAAATCTTTGCCCGGGAAAAAGGATACAATAAAAAATAACTATATACAAATTCTTGCTACCTCTTCATTTTCACCATCCTCCTTCGAAAGAAATAAATGCCAAAAGCAGACAGAACATGATACCTCACGCATGGCTTCGAGCCTTTTGAGCACCAGATCGAGGAATAGCCAAGATTGCTATAAGTCCACTGATAATGGTTGAAACAGCTCCCACAGCAAAGGCTGGGGAGTTTCCTCCACCAAATAGCTGATCCCATGGTCCAGCTCCCAGTGACACTATTATCTATTACAAAAAGCAAAAGATAAATACGTAATCTGGCTCCAAAAATACTTCATAACTATTGCTCTTTTACAAAGTTTCCACTTATAGAACACACAACATCATTCGCCAAGAACTACATACAGTATGTTTGGAACAATACAATAACGGGAACTGATTTGATACATATATATAATATTGTTAAGCATTAGCTTATAAAATAGGAAATGATTTGATTTTGAAACCCTTTTGCTTAAATTGTGTCCGTAAAACTTCACACAAAAAATTTGATTGGATTAAACTTGACTATAGTTTTAATTTATTAGAATTGAAAACTTTGCTCACATTAGATTAGTCAGTTTATTTTACCTATATTCTAAATAAGGGTAGTAAATTTGTTAAAACAAAATAAATTCAATTTATCTTTGAGGTGCTCCTACAAACAAGAGAGTGATTGGCAAATCAATTCAAATTCTATTTCTTTATGGAATCATAATTTTATTCCTGTGTCAATTTAGTCTTTGAAATTATTAAAATTTCTAAATACTCTCAAATATAAGATTGTCAACTTATTCCATCTGTTACCCCCACTCAACTAATGGCAACAATCGTGCTAATGTGACACTTTGCGTTCCTACCTATGCCCACATTGACCCACAAGTAGCAACCTAGTCATAGGGAATCAACATTTTAGTCCCTAAAACAGCGCGTTTGAAATTGTGGTGCAGAGTCAACTTACTCCCAGAAACGATTACGATCTCATGATAGTTCCAAATTGAATATATTTTTTAATTTTTATCTATGAACATGGTTCACACAGTATCTAAAATTGAATATTATTACTCAAGTTAATACAAGTCTTATCCCCAGTAAACTAAATGGCAGACATGCTAATGCGGCACATTAAGTATCAGTTTAATTGTGTTTTTATTTCTTATTCCCGTTTCTTTTACACTTTTTAATAACAAAAGGAGCACCTTGATGTCAATTAGTTTCATATTATTAAAGACTTGTATAGAAAACATCAAAACAACTTTTCTTTGTTGTGTATGTTTCCTGAACAAATCTTCAAAAAATTGAAAACAAGGTGGCAGTTTTGAAATTCAAAATTAAAACAGAAATCAAAATCGGAAATAAAAGCACAAGTAAATGGACTCTAATTGCCATACTAGCTAGCTCCCATGTGACAGCCCATTTACAGGGACCATTCTAACAAATTTGACAACTTCCACCTTCTTTCCACTTCTTCCTACAGTTCAGAACCGTCCCAAGAACTGTAGAAATAAAGCTTCAAAAGGAACAACACACTGGAGATTATATTGGCCAATATAGGACCATTTGTACAGCCTAGACAACAAAATAAAGGTACGAGTGGAAGTTGGAGTGCATTTGCAAACTCATGGGTCAATGGTTGGGAAAATGATAATTTTGATTTTTTCCTACGGTTTACGGCCAGTTATCATTAAACAACTTGTGTTGTGTTATGTACAAAGCTATCTTGACTGTGCAAATGATGATATTCATCATCGTTTCTTCTATGTTGCCCCTCTTAAAGCTCTGATTCTTCATATTCCGAGTATTGAAATAGGACATGTGTATCTATTGGCAAAATAGAGGCCCACGCTATTTTCTAAATAGGAGATAGCATGTGCTAATCAACAATTTTACTATTTACAGGGACAAAACACCAAAATTAGATAGTAACCAACTATAACAAGTGTTTTCAGTAGTTGCCCATGTGAGCAAAAGCTTTGCTTCAGTGTTAAAATGCACCGTGACAAAAAGAAACTGGGTGTTTGGGTAAATGATGCCCTCCCTCTTAAAGCTCTGATTCTTCATATGCTTGGGTTCAAAGGATTTTTTTAATAGAAGAACGAAGAGGCAGAAAGTGAATGTTACAGAAGAAAGTCCTTGCGATGAACATAGAAGCCATCAGGGCACTTAAGGAGCCATATCAGCATCTCTGACATTGTTTGTTAACTGAAGGGGGGTGATTGAACTAACTTGAATAGTCTTCAAAGGCATGAACTATTTTGGAATTTTAATAATTTGAGACTAGGTTAACATTCTTCAACAATTTTAGGGGCTAAAATAGCCTCTGTTTTATTTTTTTATGACAAGTTCCAAATGAGGGAATTGACATCCAAATCCAGTTACTTCAATGTAAAGGACATCCTATCAAATCTAATCGAATCAATTTCGTATTGAATGATTTCAAACACAACAGTTAATATGTGCACTCTTAATGCGAGTGTTTCTATCAAATTCAAACCCAATGGTTAAAATAACCGACATTTTTTTCATAGATCATAGGACAAATGGTTCACTCTATTCTCGGTAAGATATGTAAGACTCATTGCTTAGTGCAAATTCAATGGATTCATTTTCTATTTCCCAACGGGCTCTCATACCTGTTATCCTCGCCTATCTAAACCACTTATGTTTGTGGGGAAAAAAGGCAGCAGGAAATGTCTTATGATACGCAAGTGACTTCATAATTTATGTATACCATATTGAGATCTGGCAGTTTCTTGAAATATTATATTCACGAGAAAACAGAAATGCACTTTATGTTTTCATTATAAGAGTGTAGTAGAACAAAAAATGTCATGCTGGTTAAATTTACTCTTATTTTAATAGTAGCTGTTCTAAGAACTTAAGACCCAATGTTATATAAAGTGAATGAAACTGCATTGTGACGGTCTGATACCTTTAAACTAGATAAAAACTAGTTGCTGGGCTCAGAAATGAACACACTACATTCTAAAGAAGGATAAAAATCTGGTTTTTGGGCCAGGTTTGAGCACAAAGACAAAATATCCCCCTAACATGGAGCTTCCTCCTCCAACACAGGAAATTGACACCTTAATTTCCTTTTACTAACGGGACTTTCCAAAGCTCTTACAAAGAAACTCTAATTGGAAGCTCTATAGCTGTTGCAACTATACTACAAATATATTCCAAGAGATACCATGTGCTAGCTGAGAACAACAATTACTGCAATTATATTAAAAATCAAACTGTTTTTAGGATATTCTCCCCCACAGAAGTGGTAAGGCAATGTGTTTTTTGTACAGAACTTCAGAAGCTTGTGTGAATCAGGAGCATTATTTATATTCAATTCAGTATTCAAGATTACATATTAAATTAAAGAAGTAGACCTGGTTCAAATGAAAATCTACTAAGAATATTCTTTACACTGGGTTTGTACTCTTAGAATTTGGGTTTGGACTTATTCTTACAAAACTAACTTGTAAGATGAAATTATTCTCCATTTATACATTATACTTTTATTGTATCTCTAAATGATGTGATATCTCCAACAAGTACAAAGTTCAAAATAAAGGCAGTTTGACTTCAATCATATATATATTCAAAGAAGAAATACCTGTGGGACCACTATTGCCAGATTCAGGACACCCATTGATAACCCTGCAAATACCAGCAATCCATATGAATAGTTCGTCATGCACGTATTCAAGAAGTAAAAACAATGGAATGAATAGAGGTCAACCTTGGCCAAGTCCCAAAGACTCAATATGTGTGGAAATTAAGGCATACGGAACACTGTAAGTGATCTGCAATAAATAATATTAATCAAACAATATTTGACATCGTTTACAAATTTCTATTTCTAAGAACAAGTTATACTAAAATAAAATGTATCACAAGGGTTCCCCCCCAAAAAAATAAGAGGTTATACAAGATTGGACAGTGTGAGCCAAAGGAGATTGCACAGCAAATGCAAATCAAATAATATAATTCATATGTATTAGCAACATATTCAATGTTGATAGGAAAGGAACAATACGCTTTGTGGAGTAGTGTAGGGAAACTTACTGCCAGTGGAAACCCAAGAATGGTAAAGATAATCAACGCAGCTATCACAATGCCAGGTGGAGGTAGATCTTTGCCTGCATAGCCTATGTTACTTGCCACATAGGTTAATACTAACATTGCAAGAAAGCAAAATGTCATCACGAGATTTGAGATTCCCCACACAAAACCAGCCCCCCTCTTCCTGCATAACCTTTCCATGAGCAATGATGTTAATGCAAGAACAACTGAATTAAGCAACAAACCAAGTGCTCCCATTCTAACTCCAGCATCATAAGTAAGGCCTTGATTTGGATCACCACCATAAATCTCTCGACCCATCCAATCAGTATCAAATAGAGTAAATGGAAACCACCCAATCCATGTGAGAGCAGTAACAGACAGAATTATCCACACAGGGGTTGAAAAATATTTTAATGTCCCAAATAATTCCCACATGAAAGCTTCTTCGGCACTACCTGACTCCTCGGCCCCAGCTTCAGCATGGACTACCTCATTAGAATTTAGAGGCACTTCATGAGCTGCCATGATGCTGATATATGTTGTGACCGCAATGAAACCAATGTCAAGAAAGAAAGCAGACTTGAGATTTGCACAACTAATTGTGCAAGCAGGGGAAAGTGTAAAAGAAAAAATCTTGTACCAACCACTGTATGATCCAGTTGCATAGCCAAGAATATTACCAATGGCCATAAACAGTGAGTAATAAGCATTTGCAACGCGTGTCCTTCGAGGATCCTTTCCTAACATTCCAAAGAAGATGAACATTAACGTCTTGTTTTCCAAATGGATCACTCATTTTCATATAAAGGATGACAGACATAATGAAAACATTGTGATTTTTTTGGTTGATAAGGGAACTGAGGGAGTTCACACGTGATTCTCCCTCTCTCTCTCTGAAATGAACAAATGTCCAAAGTAACACTGAGGCATAGAAAGATGCATAATGTCTCATGAAATTTATTCAGAAAATTTAGGTCACTTTTGCAAAGCTATTTAGGTCATATGTTATAAAATTAAAAGATAATTACTATATCCTTTTAATTTAATTGAGAACTGAATTCAATAGTATGGCAGAAGATCCTACGGGAAGTGGACCTACAGTTTTGGTCAATACAGGAAATTTATTTTCAAAAAAGCCTGTTATACCCCACCTTATCAATCACCCCATGTGTTTAACATAATGAAACTACTTTTAAGTAAGTTCATTAGCAGTTATGAATAGTTAGAGTACAGATTCTGCTATTTTGATTAGTTGGTAGCAGCTTTCTCTTTCCTGTCACAGCAGCTTACATTCTATACATGCATGTACTTGTTAAATAAAAGGTGTGAAAAACATTTTTCTCATTATTCAACTTTCTTAGACACCTCTAAATAGGACGACATTTATTCAGTAATTTTGGAATAGAAGCTTCATTATCTCAGGCTCTTATCCCATTATAACATCAGCAGATATCCCATAATTTAATATGGTAGCAAAACTTATCATAAATCTGATCTTAGACAACCCTCAATCGTCCAAAAATCTACCTAACCCAACAGTTTTCCAATGCAATATTAAAAGGAAAAATAGTCCCACAATGTCCACAGTCCATATGTACAATCCGGGGCATTGGGGATGAAGAGATCTCACGTCAATTATAGATATGGCCAAAGTAGAACTTATAAAGACTTGAGCTATCTTTATCTCGTGAGCAAGCTTTTGGAGTTGAGTCAGGCTCATCCCAAATTCTAAATGATAACAAAGCCCATTGTATTGTACATCAAATATTGGTCACTCTTAACTATTTAAAAATTTACCTAGGTCTGCAGCTTTCCCAATGCAATTTAAAAAAATTAGTCTTACAGAGTCTACTCTCCAAATGTTCAATGCAATAGATTAAGCTTATTAAACTTAGGCAATCCTCACCTTATGAACTCACTTTTGGGTTTGATTCAGGCTCAACTCAAATATTGAATATTGTATTAGAGACTACTGTAAATCTAATGTTAGATCACCCTCAAATCAAATTCTAGATGGTATGAAATCCTATGTGAATCTAAACTTAGGTTACCCTAAACTATCTAAAACTCTACCTGGCCCAATCTCCAGATGTCCCAATCCTACGCAAGAGGATCCGACAAAGACAACAGATATGGACAGACTAAAGCTTATAAAGGTTCCGACGGTCCTCACCTCATGAGCTCGCCTTTGGGATTATTGAATTTGGCTCAGCCCAAATTCTAGACAAACCAAGGGTAACTAGTCATGAGGGATGAAAAGAAGACAAGCCTAAATAAAATATTTTTCATCATATTTATTACTGTACCTTCTACACTACACCTCCCCATAGAATCAAAACCTTTCATTTAGAAATTTCTAAATCACAGTTTATCCAGTTTTTTTCTAAATCACAAGGTCTTCAAACAAAGTAACACAAAGATTGTGATCCAAGGGGGTGCCCACTAAACCAGAAAACAGTCATGAGAGAGAACCTGACATTTAGCCAGCAAAAGGCAGAAAACCTAGGTTTTTCCCTTTGGTAGTAGTTTCAAATTTGTCAATGCTGTGAATATATGAGAAAAGTTTGCTAATTCAAAAGTTATATAAATATTTTAATTCAGACCAAAAATCATGACCTAACAAGATAGACAATAAAATAAATTCTGACAAATAAATGACCATTAACTATACAACAAAAGGCTCAATCCAAACATAAACCATAATAACATCCTTAAAAACTCATCAAGTTCAAGTGTAATGGACACTGCATAAAGATAAAAGATGAATATCTGAGACAGATACTAGTTGTAGCCACATTAATAAACGAACCATGATTTCAATTTTGTAACACTCGGCAGTAAGCACTAACCTCTATATAATCTTATGCACACTCATTTTTTCTTCTATGTATACATGATGTTGTTTTTCCATCTTTTGATTTGTACACGTAATATTATTCAGAGGCTAAGTTTAGCTTTCAACAGACATAAGTTTCTTCACAAATCAAAGAAAAACAGTTGCAATTCAACAGGCAAGACCGTAACTAAAAAGTAAAAATCTAGCAAACCCGTGAGTTTCAAAAGCAAGACAAGAAGCACTAAATAAATCTAGCAACACAAGAAGCATGCAATGAAAAAGATAACACCCCCTGACCCCCTCAACACAACTAGAATGCAGAGAAAGTGTACTATGACCCTGAAGACTTAAATTTTGTTCCCACAGAGCTTCTTAGTCGCCATTTTGACTCAAACTACGAACTAGGTGCCACTACAAGCCGTATCCCAACAAAATAACCCTTAACAAAAGACACAATTGAACCTTCGCGTTTTTCATTTTACATTTTTGCGTTCTCCTTTCTCCTAACTAAAAATAATCAAGTTGGCAATCTATACAAAAGCTTACGCTAAACTACATCCCAAACCAAACGCCAAATTGAACATTTAGTAAATATTCCAAGATAGAAAATTTGGTCACATCCGGTCAACGCACGCTGATCATAACGGTCAAAGTTCATTAAATGAACATAGTCAAATGCAAGAAACACAAGCGAAATCACGCTATCTACAAAACAGAGTAAGATCCATGAAGAAACAAGGAAGTCAACTAGGTAGCTCGATCTTCGTTGAACACCTCAGTTGCATTCGCAAAATCAAGTCACGAAAAAATCAATTAGTCAAGAACAGCGATAACTTGAATTAGGAATTGCGAATTAAAATCTGAGATAGGAGGAGAGGAATCAGAGCATACTGGTGAGATCACTGAGCAAGGCTCGACAGGGACCTTGCGTTACATTGTTGGCGACGTCGAGGATCCAAAAGCCAATTATGAAGACAGTTATGGCGGCAGGTCGGTAGGAATCGGTGTCGCCTAGGAGCCAGCCGATGTCGGCGGCGTAGCCGATGATGATGACGGCGATGACGATGGCGATGGCGCCGATGAAGATGAAGGGGCGGCGACGGCCGAAGCGGCTGGTGCAGCGGTCGCTCAAGTGGCCGACGAGAGGCTGGACGAAGAGGCCGGAGACGGGGCCACAGAGCCAGATGATGCTGGCCCATTGGTGAGGGATGCCGAGCTGCTGGACGTAGGGAGTGAGGAGGGATAGCTGCAAGGCCCAACCGAACTGAATACCGCTCGCCACTGACGCCACGCGCAGTAGCTGGCGCAGCGAGGCCCGGGCCGGGGTCCGCGGCGGCGCCGACGTGGAGGGACGGCCCCGGGAGCGTGACTGTTGGCTGCGGTTAGCCTCGGGATTCGGCATCGCAGGTGGTGGCACTTTTGCCGGTGCCCCCTCTCTCTAATGAAAACCGTTTCGTCAGGTATGACAGAAGAGAGAGAGAGAGAGAGAAAGTGTTGTGTGTGTCAGTGTCTGTGGCGGTTCAGTTGTGGTGTGTAGCAGAAGCAAAGGTGGTGCGGTATGGTGCAGTTCAGTGGGATTCCGTTGTAACTTGCGATGTGGGACTTGCTATCACCAAAATTGACCTCTTAGCCACACTTATTTGCGCAACTACCCTTCTCTCTGTCATTCCTAACTCTGCAATCAAATCTAGTTAATATTAATAATAGACAACTCTTCAACAAGTGGTTCATAATTTGGATTTTAGTTATTAAATTACCTTAAATTTAACTCAATTGAAAATAAATAAATAAAGTAAACTATTACATTATAAGTAAATTAAAATTTGAGATTAATTTTATTTTTCATTAAAATTAAACCACAAAAAGTGATCAAGAGTTTTAAGTTCGGAAAGATGCTCTTTAATAGGTAGGTTTTCAGTAGGGATATTTTAGTACCTAAAAAAGATATATTGAGAATAATATTTTTCTTGTAATTATTAAAAGAAGTTCAAGTGGTTAATGAAACGACAAGGATTTGGATAGGGACGGAATTAAAATGTGTTAGATTTATTAATTAATAATTATTAGTATTAATTAGTATTAGGTTAATAATAGGTAGTGTGTAAAGTTAGGGATAAAGAAAAATAAAAGGTAGTGGTAATGGATTGGGAAGGCTAATTAAGTAATAATAATTATTGGTTAGACAAATGGTTCACTGATTAGAAGATATTTTGCCTTCAACTTTTTGCTTTTGGCTTTTGGGAGAAGAACGATTCTAGCAATGTGCATAGTAATAGTAGGTATAGGTACGTATATACGTAGGTATAGTATGGGTCTAGTCTTTGTTCTTTTGTGGGGTAGAATATCCTAAAGTGACCCTCATTCACCATTATTTATCATTTTTCACACTCTTCTTAGCACTTGTCTCATATGGGCAAATAAATAAATAAAACAAACCCCTTCAATATACTCTGTTTTTTCTAAATAAATAAGATGCAAACAAAAAAGTTGTGTGAACAATTTTTACTTGTATTGTATCCGTATTTGTATTTGTATTCGTATGCAAATGTAACTGATAGTAATGCTTAAAATATTATTGCCTTGCGATTCACGTTTAGAATTGAAGAAAAAAAATGTTGGAGAAGGTTGTATATAGTAAAGAAAAGATGATTGTGAAAATATTTTCTCATAATCTCATCAACATATGATATTAAAAAAAGATATTAAATAAATAATTATAGAAAAGTAGTAGATATATTAAATTAAGGTGGAAAACTGTGATGGGGTTTTAAGGGAGGGCCCACAGAGCATCTTCTTCAATCATTTTGGTTTGCATGACAGAAGAATTTGAGGCATTTACAACACATTATATGTGTGACCATGGTTTACTCTGAAATTCGTTTTTCCTAGGTTTGGACTCTGGAACATAATAAATAAAACCATTTTCTTCATTAAAAAATTTAATGAAATTGTCGTGGTTGTGAAAGATGCAAGATTCATTCATCTCTTCCATTCATACTCACGTGCCAGATATTTTTTTGTGGGCATAACGTCCAAATCATATTTATTCAACCTCCAATCTAATTTATTTTGAATCTGGTTGCACAATGAAAAGTGATTCTACCATTTGCATTCTAGGAAAAACAAATATATTCTGATTTTACCTGCAAAACGTAAAATTGGATAAAATAAGCATTCTTATCAATAGTCTAACTAAAGATAAAAAAAATTATTAGTTTGTGAGGAAGAAGAGGAAGAACTTTCTTATGTGGTTGAGGCTCAATCATAAAATTTATATTTCTATATATATTTTTCACTATTGTTAATTATTTTTTCTGTTACCCTTAAAAAAAAATTATGCATAATAGATATGAAGTTAGATCAAATATTGTGAATTTTACCTTTTACATAAAAAAAATTATATTCAAATTAAAATTAGAAGTATACAAATTAATAATGGTATAGAATTTAAGATGAAAGATTCCTTTGCTTATTGGAGTATCATTCATCACACCACTTGTGTGGAAATACTACAAGAGAATAATATAGTTGAAAGAAAACATCAACATTTTTTTAAATATCACTAGTTTTTTTTTTATTTCGTTCTAATCTTCCTACAAATTTTTGGAGTTTTGTTATTCAGCATGCAACTTTTTTAGTAAACTGCATTCCTACACCTCTTCTTAATAATGTTACATCGTATGAAAAGTTATATGGAAATATATGATATTTTTAATTTACGTGTGTTTTTATATTTGTGCTACTCTATTTCTCTTGTTGCACATAGAAAAAAAAAACTTGATAGATGTGTTGTACCTGGGATTTTCTTGGTTTCAAATCACATACAAAAGGTTTCTTTTTTTAAATCTTAAAATTGATATTTCTAGACATGTATTTTTGTGAAATTTTTTTCTATGCTCAGACTTATGATATGTAAATGTACAAACTGACAATGCTAATAATACTATTGATACTCCCATTGTTGACAATAATAATGTTGATGATATTGTTGATACTCGCATTGTTGACAACAATGATGTTAATATAACTGTTGACAATGAAGTTTCTTCTACTTATCTTAGATGGTCAAATCGCAACAGAAAAATTCTCTTTATTTAAATGATTTTCAAATCAACAACAACCATGTAAGTACTCATCATCCTCAGAACTTTTGAACTTCAAGTATTTATTTGTTGGTTTTAGACATACCATAATGTTTATATCTTCTAATGTTGAACCTCAAAATTACGAGGAGGCTGCTAAAATCTCAAATTAGGTTCAAGTCATGAAAGTTGAATTAGCTGCTCTTGCAACTAATCAAACTTGGACTATTACAAGTCTTCCTTCCGGAAAAAACGCTATAGGTTGTCGATGTGTCTACAAAATCAAGTATAATTCTAATGGTACTATAGAACATTACAAGACAAGACTTGTAGCAAAAGGGTACAATCAATTGAAAGGTTAAATTTCTTGGAAACCTTTGCACCTGTAGCTAAGCTAAAAACCTTGAGGTTACTTTTGGCTCTTCCTACTACCAACAATTGGGCCTTGAAGCAATCAAATGTCAACAATGTGTTCCTCCATGGTGATTTACATGAAGAAGTTTATATGAAGCTTCCCCCGACCATGAAACTAACTGCAAGAACATTGTATGTCGACTTCAAAGGTCCCTTTATGGTCTCAGACAAGCAATACATCAATGGTATGCTAAACTATCTCAGCTCTTACAATCAAATAACTACAAAATTTCTACTAATAATCATTCTTTATTTCTAAAACATGATGGACAAACTACTATTGCACTCTTGGTTTACGTGGATGAAATTGTTCTAACTAGGAATAACCTTAAGGAAATAACATTACTGTTATTCTCCAAAACAAATTTTGTATAAAAAATCTGGGAGATCTAACCTACTTCTTTGGTATTGAAATAGCAAGAAAAAACATTGGCATCCATCTCAGTCAACAAAAATATAGTCTAGATTTACTTGAAGAAAATGGCATGCTCACTTGTGCTTCATCCTTGACCCCTATGGCACACATAGTACATCTTATGGCTAAGAAAGGTAACAAACTTAATGAAGAAAAAGCTTATTCTTATAGAAGATTAATTCACCGTCTTATTTATCTTACCAACACACATCCAGATATGTCCTTTTCTGGCAACCATCTCAGCCAATTCATCTTTACACCTACCAGTGATCACTATCAAGTTGTTATGCATGTGCTAAAATATGTTAAAGCTTCTCTTGGTGTTGGCATTTTTCTACACAGCAACAACACCATTCAACTCAAGGCATATAGCGATTCAGATTGGGCAATATGTCCCGAAACAAGAAAATCTATAATTGGATTCTGTGTTTATCTAGGAAACACCATCATTTCATGGAAATCTAAGAAGCAATAAACTATCTTAAGAAGCTCTTCTAGAGATGAGTACTGAGCCTTAGCAATTACAACTTGTGAGATTCAATGGCTAACATATTTATTATAAAGTTTCTCTTATTGAACTAACCCTATTATACTGTGACAACCAATTTGCTATTCAAATTTCCAATGATTAAGTGTTTCATGAAAGTACAAAACATATAGAAATTGATTGTCATGAGGTTTGTGAAAAAATCAAGAAAAGGTTAATCACACTACAAAAAATCAGATTTACTAACAAAGTTTTACGTACAGACCTGAATCCGTTGGTAAATTCAGCATTACCTACGGAATTACCCACAGATCTGAATCCGTAAGTAAAATCAACATTACTATTCAGCCAGAGCTGCACCTGTATAAGGCGCGAGGTATTGTAATGTAGCTGGAGAATCCGCTGTTTCAGCTACTACAATAGTGTATTCCATTGCTCCTCTTTCTTGTAAGGTAGTTACCACTTGAGCCACAGAAGATGCT
>Ga0123342_1002832_pt1 | contig 28533 bp, 13 predicted proteins | sample Turbeawhitnodule_FD_89960 | JGI IMG/M metagenome (GOLD analysis project Ga0123342, IMG submission 89960) | Root nodule microbial communities of legume samples collected from Mexico - Turtle bean Mexico white nodule | ecosystem: Host-associated > Plants > Roots > Nodule | place: Mexico: Nepantla... | reverse complement strand
ATCAATTATATATTATTCATAATTGATTATATATTTTATTATAATTATATTTAATAATTTTATTTTTATTATAAATATACTTAATATTTTTGTTTTGTAATATGATTTTATCTTTATTTTTTTTATTTGTTTTCTTGTTCCGTTTATTTTTTCTTTGCCTTCAGCATGTCAAAACAAAATCGGGGGTAAATTGGAAAAATCAATGTTGACGTGTCTTTCCACAACAATCTCTACATATAAGAGGAACACGATTTTCACTGTTCATGTGGATATCCTTCCTCACACTTTCGCGCACATCACTTGATCTAAATAGTACACTTTCGCACATATCACTACACTTCCATCTTCGTGAACAATACTTCCCTTGAAGCAAACAAACCCTTAGGCTCTGTTTGCTTCTATGGATGTACTGTTCACAAAGAAATAAGTGAGAGGTTTGAATCCAGGGTTTTGCAGGGAAGAGGAAAAGAGGATATACCTCTGAACAATAAATATCCTCTTCCCTCAAGATGAGGAGATGTAGAGGAAAAGCCACATCATCAAGTGCTATTTCTGAATTTACCCTCATTAATCTGCAGGGATTTTTATTATTAAAAAAGTATATATTTTTTTATTTATATAAGATGTGATTTATTTTCTAATTTTATAGTACATATTTAATATTTTAGGGTTTATTTAATTTGTTGCTGCATTTATATTAACATTTTTTTTATAATTATTACGTTTAGGAGTTAGTAATTTATTTGATAATAGTTTTTTATGAAATTATTTTTTATTTTTAATTACATTATAATTTTTTAGTTTTTTTATTATTATTTTAGGGTTTTTAATAATAAAAAATATTATTTTTTGTTTATATAAGATTGAATTTATTTTTTAATTTTATAATGCATGTTTAATATTTTAAGAATTTATTTGAAGTTTTATTTTTATTTAATTTGTTGAATACTTTTTTTTCTAATTATAATTTTTAAATTATATCTATTTATATTTAATATATATTTATTTTCTAATTTTAATTTTTAAATCTACGAAATATGTGAAAGTTGTTTTTTTTAAACAAAAATAACTCATTTTATTATTAAAATTTTTTAATAAGGATAAATTTGTAAAGTAACATTTAACAATTTAAAAAAAAATAAAACTCCCTCACAACCATCATATCATTCACAAACTCCCATAAACTTTCTTCACACATCCACTCTAACATATCTCAATCCAAACAACCTCACTTTCTTCACTGTGTTTGGATTGGGGAGGGAATGTGTGAGGATTTGAGGGAGTGGATGTGTGAGGATGTGAGAAGAAAGTGAGATTGTTTGGATTGAGGTATGTTAGAGTGGATGTGTGAGGAAAATTTATGGGAGTTTGTGATTGATAGAATGGTTGTGAGGAAATTTTGATTTTTTTTAAAAAGTGTAAAATGTAAGTTTACAAATTTATCCTTGTCTTTAAAAATATTTGAATAATGAAATATGAAATATTTTTTCTGTGAATTTGAGTTAATTAAAATTTTGTAAATTATTTCCAATACCGATGAATAATTATTTTAAAAAAAACATGAGTTTCTTATCATTCTTTGAACATAGAAAATTTTCATAAATATAATAAGTTTGTAAATGATGTGACGAGTATGATTGAGATTTTAATTTTTTTAATTAATAAAATATTAAGATTATAAATTTATTCTTATATTTTAAAAAAATAATTAATTAATTAATATATTTATTTATTTAAAATTAAATAATAATAATATAAATATAAAAATAATAATATTTAAAAAAATAATTTATAGAAATTATATACATAATCAATTATATATTATTCATAATTAATTATATATTTTATTATAATTATATTTAATAATTTTATTTTTATTATAAATATACTTAATATTTTTGTTTTGTAATATGATTTTATCTTTATTTGTTTTATTTGTTTTCTTGTCTTGTTTATTTTTTCTTTGCCTTCACTTTAGCATGTCAAAACAAAATTTGGGGTAAATTGGGAAAATCACCAATGCTGACGTGTCTTTCCACAACAATCCCTACATATTAGAGGAATATGATTTTCACTGTTCATGTTGATATCCTTGCTCACACTTTTGCGCACATCACTTGATCCAAATAGGGGATATCACTACACTTCCATCCTCATGAACATTACTTCCCTTGAAGCAAACAGGCCCTTAGGGTTTTATGATTTGATAGATTGTATTAAAAAAATATTGCATTATAAATTTTGAGATGTTACAAAAAAACTTCAAGGAATGTTTTATATGAAGTGTTTAATGAGATATGGATGTGCACTCATTCATTGACCTTATATGCATGGAGAAACTTCCTTTTATAATCATCTTAAATTAGACTAGTGAATTATGGTTATTGTGGTTTGTTCTTATGTATTAAGACCTTTTCGGAGTCATGATATTGACACCTTTAGCTAGTGCACTCGAACTGTTGTAAAAAAGATAATACTTTTCTTGACTACTTCTCTATATTTTTTAACAACACTATTTTGAATATACAAACATGGTTGGTTTATTTTATTTCTTATTAAAAATGTTTTAGAGAAATTTATGATGTTATAATATTATTTTGGATGTAAGAAAAATAATAAATGGTTAAATATGTAGTGTTATAACATATGATATAATATTTATTTTTTAATTACAAATATATACATATATAAATAGTTATAGAAATATATGATATCATTGAGTTAAAAAGTTAAGTTTATGAGTTCAAGAATTTCAAAATTAAAACATATGACTCCATCTTTTATTAAATCTAAAGTGAAGTTAAATTGATTGAATTGATTTAAATCAAATTATTTTGTATGTAACATCCTTAATAACAAATATATTAAAAAGTCATGGAAAAAATGTTCTATTTTTATTTAATTATATTTTAACTAAAATAATTTTAGAAATAGGGAGTTTGAATAGAGTTTTAAAAATGTTTTATAAATTTTTTTTGTAAATTTAGTCAATTAGACAATGATAGGTTGTATAAAGATTTTGAAGCCTTTTCACAAACTTTTTTTGTAAACGTTCTTGAAAAGGATGGTTAAGAGTAGACTATACTAATAACAGAAGAAACGTTAATCACTCGTTTATATTGTTTCATTTCAATTTAGGCCAAGTTTAGTTATTCTTTATAACTTATAAAGGATTTCAATAATCACAATACATTACTCGAGTGCACAAAGTTGTTTTTGACTATTAATTTCCTCCCAAAATTAAACATTAAGTACACAACGTTTCTTCAAAAAAATTTATAATAAAAAGTACTATTTTTCTAAAAGAATCTTACAAAAGTACACTATTTGATTCTAGAGTCTTAACTTCAAAATAGTAAATGATTTACAAATAATGATCATTTTATGCATTTATCACACAACAATTTCTAAGCAGTTGAAAGCTTGAAGAAATAATTTGCATGTAACGTCTATATGAGACATAAATGTACATCCATTCATTATTTTTATCTATATGGAGAAGTTTCATTTCATAAACATCCTAAATTAAACCAATGAAGTTTTAGTTTTGTGGTTTGTCCTTATATCAACGCCTTTTCAGAGTCATGCTTGACTTTATACTAAATCTTTGATTGTTGCAGTCAAATTGTTGTAGAAAGGAAAAAAAATATTTCTTGCTTTTTTATACTTTTGACAACACCATTTTAATCATACAAACTGTAATGATTAGTGCATTGTGTCATGATCATCCTCAGGATGTGGATTTGGCCAACTTGTTCCTTTAAATACTTTTTCATCAAAAAATGTGTCACGTGTTAGGATTTGTCGTTTGCGTTTAAGATGTTCATCTTGCATCTTGTTCTAAGACTTTAAGAGATATTGTCTAAGATTTTGTGTTTGTGTGCATCTTACTTGGAGACGTTTTCTAGTCTTGATTTGCATCTAGCACTTTTGTACTATCTTCAAATTCTTTGTCTAAGATTTTACAATTGAACGATTTTTACAATTGAACGATTTTGTACAATTTAATACCTATTTCACCTTTATGGAAATTATTAGACACAAAAAATAATGTTATTATTTTGTCATTATCACATAGAAGATTTTCTTTTAATGGCATTACTCGCAATCCCTTTATGAGGTTGTGTTTTGGCAGTTTTAAGAGTAATCTCAACTAACATGTTCACACTTTCTATGTTAGATCCAATGATCTTTTTTGGTTGTCATAAGGGAAGATACTTTCTGAGTTGACAAGTGGACCATATCAAGTTTATGAAGATTTATTTTTTTATTTATAATAAATTTAATTATATCATGATTTAGAACTACACATTAATCTTTATTGAAAGCAACATCACACTTACTGCCACACAATTCGCTAATGCTAAGTACTTTATATTTTAGACCATCTACTAAAAACACTTTTTCAATTAAAGGTAAATGTTTCATACATATCAAACCAACTCCAATTATCCTTCTATGTTGGTTGCCTATGAATATTACCTTCCCTCCTTGCTTGTTTATCAGTTCTTAGAACATAAACCTTTCGCCTTTTATATGTTGTGACCATCAATTGTCATGTCTATTTTGTAAAACATCATTAAAAAATTAATTTATAATTATTGAATTAGTATGATGTCAAAATCCTATTTCAATTTATGAAGCGAAGGTGAATCATATAATAGTTTGGTCTAGTCAAAACACAATTAATAAGTATAATTTTATTTAACCATGATCTACCAACATCAAATGCAAGATTTCTTCTCATTCTAAGTGACGAAGGTATATAATGATTTAGTAAAAAATAAGACGTTATTTATAATTCTATGATTCAGACACAAGTCTTTTCGTCTCATGGATATTTTTATTTAGACAAACAATATATGAACTTTGTGACGATTAAAATTAATCTCTTGAAAAAAATTCAGCATTTATCTTTAGGTGTTTCTATCAACAACACTTCTTCATCGAATTTACCTATGATGATATTAAAAATCCACATTATATTGGATATGATAATCTTATTCACAAAAATACATATTTACATTTATCATCACTACAAGATTTAATCCATCGGTATAGTATAAAAGGTATTAACAAGTGTCATAATTGTCGAAATGGTGAAGATGATAATAACAAGCCCGATAATAGAGATATTTGTGGTTCCATCTGGTAGTGTTATCAAGGATGACCCTTGTCTTTTGAAGGTCACAATATTATTATATGTATTTACATTCCATTGTAGTTTTGAGAATGTAGTATTTACTACTACAAAAAGTTGCTCAACATATAGGGATGTCATGCATACGTATTCAAAAAATTCTATCATTTTCATTAAGAAAAAGAGTCAGGAAACATAAAGAAGAAAAGGAAGTGAACACAAATATAAGATAATAATTTGTATGACATAAATAGTGCAATTATATATACACATCTATGATTATATATGCAGTCAGATCCACTATTTGATTTTCATGCGTATATTTAAATTATCTTTGTAGTGACTAGTTAGGATAAATGAACTTTGATGTAAGATATCATTAATCTAGTTCAAATATCACTCATTTAAATCTTCAAGGCTAAATACAAGTATATATAATTTAAATTACCACTTCTCAAAATAGTTTTTTATATAAGGTAAAATCTATAACATCATATTTAGGTCAAATGAAGATTGAGTTTTGATTATATGACTGTGACATTTCTTCTTTCTCTATGTTTGTTGTTCTTTTCCTTTAAGAGTGTGAGTACCCATCTCACTACATTATCCTTATTTATAGTATATTTTGTAATGATTACATTCTCCTTAATTCAAACTCTATTTCGATAATTTAGTTTTGAATGAATTGAAGTTTAATGATTAGTTTGTAAGATACAAGGATAAGTCTCCCCAGTAATTTACACCAAGAGGGGTTTCTAGTGGACTAGAAGTGATAAAAAAATCTAATCAAGTTTATCTCTTGCATTAAATTCATCATGTCATGAACAATAACTAAGGTAAAAGGAATATTTTTTTTCTTACTTGAATGATGAATCTCGTAAGAAAGATACTTTGATATGTGGTCTTGGCTCTCCATCCACTAAACCGATCAATCTTTTAGTAGGTAGTTTTCTTAAATGATTGGTTAAGACTTTGAATATTCTTACATTTGTTTAGTTGATCTAAGCTTTGGTGCAACTTCTTATGATTACTTAGTTAAAATAAACTTAAAACTGGAAAAATAATTCTTACGTGCATTTCATGCATGTCTCATTTTCTCAACGTAGATCATCTATCCTGCAAAGCAAGATTTATTTCCCCAAATCCAGTTTGTCTTTCTCCAATGTTTTTCTAAAATGTGTCAAATGAAACTCTTCATTGTCTTGTAAAATTCGCAGACAAAGTCTTAAGATTTTACAATTTGATACATTGTATTAGAAAAATATTGCATTGTAAATTTTGAAATGTTACAAAAAGTTTGAAGAAATGTTTTATATGAAGTGTTTGGTGAGATGTAAATGTATACTCGTTCATTAACTTTATATGCATGGAGAAACTTCATTTTATAGACATTCTCTAACTATTGAGGTTTGTTTATTGAAATTTGTTCTCTTGTGTTAGGGTCTTTTTAGAGTCATGATTGATTTTATGTTGACACATTTAATTGTTACAATGAAAATGTTATAAAAAAGATAATACTTTTCTTTATTACTTTTTACTTTTTTTATTTTTAATAATATCATTTTAAATATATAACCTCTTCGAGTTGATTCATTCTGTTGTAATAGTATTATTGGTCAACTTGTTTCTTTTAGACTAACAAAAGAATGCATATCGTGTTATGCATTTATAATTTGTATATAAAATATTTGTCTTACATTTTCTTTTAAGACTTTAAAAAAATGTTATCTAAACTATTTTACGTGTTTTCCTTAAAGACTTCATCCAATTTTAATATGTATCGAATACTTTTATCGGATCTTCAAAGCTTTTTTTAAAGTTAATCATTTTATATTTTGTCTGATTCCTAATTCACACTTATGTAAATTGTTAAAAAGACACCCATACAAAATATAAACAATACCATTTTGGGTCTTATCATAAAATCTAATCTATATTTTATATTAAAACATAAGTATATAAAAATATAACTATTTAATAAACTACAAATTTTAAAAATTGTTTTCTTTGTCTCTTTTAATTTTAATTAGTTAAATTAATTGTAGACAATTGCAGTACAAAGTACCATTAAATACTTATCAAGATTACTTGGAATATAAATTTTGATTTCCTTATTTGATGCGTTATATATGTATATATTATGTGTTAAATATAAAAATTAAAAATTTAAATGTACAACTATTTTTATTATTCTTATCTTTCTCAAAGTTGTTTTAATCGAATAAATGATTTGAATTTTGTAAATAGAAAGAATAATTATATTAAATATTTGTTCATAAAAAATAATATGTTGATGAGAAAAAAATAGTACTTTAAAAACTTATTAACTCCAGATTCAACATATTAAACATTTTATGTTTATAAAAATTAACTCAAAAAAATATTAAGTATTTAAAAAATGGAAATGTAAAATAGCAAAAGGAAAATCAAAATAGACAAAAAATGAATATGCAGTGTGGTTGAATATTATATTATATTAAGTTTTTAATTTAATTTGATAGAAGGCATAGCGTCAACGCTTGCCATGTGCGAATGGTCAAACGCATCCCTCAAATAAAAACGAAACCTAAAAAACAACAAATTCAAATACGGCACCGTATAGCCTTCCTTCTTCTGTGGTCCACACGATTTCCATTCAAAAGCACCCAAATCAAACCAAAAACTAAAAATTCCCTTTTTCATTCCATTCTTCTCAATCCAAACCAACGTTTTCTTCCTCCGATTGCTGCCTTTCGTCGAGTACCGGATCTCCCCTCTTCTCTCCGCCCATAACCTTCCCTTCTCAGGCCACTTCGCCGCTTCCCCGATATGAATCCTGAGTAGTATGTTTCATTTCCCCCTTCTGATTGCACTAACAATTTTATCCCTTTTGTTCCTCTTTTTCAAAAGGGTATTGGTGGATGTGCCCAATTTTGTTTCAATGGGATGCTTTCGGGGTTTCCATTTTTTCTGTTTGTAACCCTAGATTGGATCCATTTTTCTTGTTTGTGATTGATTTATTTTTTTGACAAATATTAGAAATATTTGTATCTGCATGTGATTTGAATGAATTGAAACATAATTGGCCTCGTGTGAGATCGTGTGATCAAGCGCGGGTAGTCTCTGGCTGAAGAATATCTCGAGAGATGTCAATGTCTTACACTGAGGAATTATTCTCTGGCTCTTGATCAGGATACCTGGGCAATAAGAGTGAATTGGAAAAAATAATGTTTTTATTTTCTATTTATTGTGGATCCGATAAAATGGATTCATGGTTTGAATAATTTGGACTATAATTTTGATATGGGGATCATCATTCTATAATTAATCTGGGAGGGGTACTAAAACTATTACTGATTAACATTTGGTGGATGATATTTTGTTCATAGCTCATGTGCCAGATTTGAAATGAGAATGTATCGATTTTTGTTGTATTTGTATATTTCTTTAACATTAATTAAAGGAGCAAAATCATGGTCTTGATGGATAAATTTATAATCCGAGTTCACGGTTTCGTTGTTGTCTGTGTATGTTTTTTATGATTTTGTCGTTATGAAATGGTCTTAGTTGATCGTTGAGGTGAGATGCTACGGCTGATTATCGGTCTAATTTAAATGAGAAACTTCATGTGATGCTGTTATTTATGCAGTGACTATCTGTTCAAGCTCCTCCTGATTGGAGACTCTGGTGTTGGTAAATCGTGCCTTCTTCTAAGATTTGCTGTAAGTTATCTACTGTTTGTTTTATTTTATATTGTAGTTTTCTTTTGTTTCCTTTTACTTGTTTACCGTGTTGCTCACCTCCTTATACAGATTATTCTCTCTCCTACCCAAAAGATTTACTTGCTTTGAGTAAACTGATTTGAAATGGACATTAACATCTTACTTAAAAATAGTTACCCGCATATTCTCTGTTCTTTGTTTTGGTTGTTTTTGGGTGGGCATTACCTTCAGCTTGTTGGGTTCTTTTCCGTTGCTTTCCTCATTGGTCTTTGTAAGTGAAAATGTGGTGTGCAGTAAAATGTTCTTGTGTGGTTATCTAAAGTACGTATCTAGTGACATTATATGTAGAAGACTGAAACCTTGATGCCTTATTTTTCATGTTGTTTTGTCTTGGAGACAGTACACAAATGGTCAGTACTGTTATTTAAATTACTACCTTAATGATAATTTCAATGTTGTGCCACAGGATGATTCATACATCGAGAGCTACATAAGCACCATCGGAGTTGATTTTGTGAGTACACTATAACACCTTTTTAATTTGGAACTCATTTGAGACTGTTGCTCAACTGATCATACATTTTACTTTGTGCAGAAAATTCGTACTGTTGAGCAGGATGGGAAGACAATTAAACTACAGATTGTATGTATCTGATTGGCTTGATATTGTTTTTTTATTTGCTAATGTTATATTTTCAGTAAGCTTGTGGTATATGTTTAAACATTTGAGGTGTTTGTTGTTGTTCGTGTCTATACTAATTTCACAGATCCCTTTTTTTTCTAAGCAATTGTGTTACTACACAATATGAGATTCTGAGTGACTGAAGTTCTTGATTATATATACAGATCTTTTCTTACTTGGTTTACTATTGTAGTGGGATACTGCAGGACAAGAACGATTCAGGACAATAACTAGTAGCTACTATCGTGGAGCACATGGAATCATTGTGGGTGGTGGTTTTCTTAGCATAAGATTTTAAATGTAGAAGGTTACGTATCTCTGTGGGGATTTTGTTGCATTCTTCACTAACTGGTTCCTTTCACAGATTGTTTATGATGTGACAGATGAAGATAGCTTCAATAATGTGAAGCAGTGGCTCAGTGAAATTGACCGTTATGCCAGTGATAATGTTAACAAACTTTTGGTTGGAAACAAGAGTGATCTGACAGCAAATAGAGTTGTATCATATGACACAGCTAAAGTAAAACCTTGACATATATCACTTTCTGTTTATAATTGTTGGAATGAAAATGTTCATGTTCCTCAACAAGCACCATCTCAACCCACCTTCTGTTTTTCTCCTATTACAGGAATTCGCAGATCAAATTGGAATACCTTTCATGGAAACAAGTGCAAAAGATGCTACAAATGTGGAAGATGCCTTCATGGCCATGTCTGCTTCCATCAAAAACAGGTACTGTACCTGTTCCTATTTATTGTAGAATGGATGAAATACAGATATTAAACAATATCACTTAAGCTTAGGATGCACTTCTTTCAGCTTTGGAAATGTTTGTTTATGATATATCTTTTACAAAATCTACATTTTTTGGTTATCGAGAGAAGCACTAAAACAATTGTTTGGATCTTTTTATTATAAAAAGCACAGATATATAGGACATATCGATTTTTTAGAAGTTATACAGCACATGGTGACTGTAACACGATGTATAAAATTGATAGTACTGTAAATTAGCATCAGACAGAAATCTTAAATCAACAATGAATCAGCATGTTAAAAACGATCACAAGTCCTTGACACATTATCAAAGGTTAAATTTTTTTTTTCTATAATGATTGTGGTATTGTCATCAAAGTTAAAAAAATTAAGTATGAAAATTATAAAAAATAGCTAGAGTATTTGTAGTGTCCAACTCTGATAGTGTTATGCATGACAACTATTATCTTGCACTACCAACTCAAATTTTCTTCCTTGGAAGTAAATCTCAGACCAAAATTTGTTACAATTTCCAACTAGAATAATTAAACTTCAGCATCTCAGTATTCTTTAGTTAAAGCCTGTTTATCTTGTTTTGCTGTGTATTTTTTCCGTTGACTGTTAATTTGTGAAATTGGAAGTGAAAAACAACATAAAATTCTCTGGAATAAATAAAGAATCAACGTGCTCGCATAGAAGAAATGCTAAGGTGTTCATTGAACTTCCATATGGCATCTTTTTAACACTTGTTATGGCATTACCCGGTCAAGCGAATCAATCACACAGAATGGCTAATCTGTTGTTGGTGAATACAGATGCATACAAAAATAAGTAAATATGCATGAATGATAATTATTATGTAACCTGTAGCACTCCAAAGTCCCATTTAAATTCTGAAATGTATGTTATATATGCTTCCTCCACCTCTAAGGTCAGCCAATAATGACAATTACTCTTGTTAAGTATGACTAAATAACCATTGAACATTTTATTTTGTTCATGGAAGTTTTTTCTGATGGTAACTTTACCCTTTTGCAGAATGGCAAGCCAACCTTCTGCGAACAATGCAAGGCCTCCGACTGTGCAGATCAGAGGGCAACCTGTTGGACAAAAAGGTGGTTGTTGCTCTTCCTAACCGGATGGTGTTGAGATCCATTTTGCTTGGTCTACACTTACCTTTTGCATGTAAGGGGTATGTTATTTCACTAAATAGTGGACCGGTGTCACATAATTCGTCCTCTGGTTTGGGAATTGTGGCCTAGGTGATCCCATTCTTTACATATACTCGAATGCTATGCTTGTGCTTAGTACTTGTTAATGATAAAACTTTATTCCTACTCTAGTCTATTCTTACCATGCTCTGCTTCCAAACATCTTTCTGCTTTATAACATTCATTACTGTCATAGAACATCATAACAAAAAGTTGTGATCAATGGGAAGCAAAGGCGCAAGGAACATCAGTTTTTCACTAGGTTGATTCGGTTTGCTTATTGTGCCTTTTTGACTTAGCATATTACAAATAAATAAATATAAATGGTTGAAGTAAATATAAAAGCCTTCTTAGATATCAGCACAATGTTTCTTTCTTCTATGGTTTTGTTTAGAGAATAATGTGAAAGAAAGAATGATTTGTTGTTTTAATTAAAATAAAATCAAGTATATTTTTTGGATTGTTTGGTAGAAAAGGAGATTAAGTAAAGAAAGTTAATTTTTCTTGTTTGATATAATGGACAATGAAAGCAAGGAATTTGAGCAATCATTTTGCTACTTATATTTTTTTTTATTAAAAATATGAGCATTTTGAGGAGTTTTCACTTGTCACTTTATCAGTTAACTCGATTTTTATATCGCATTAAAATCTAAGAAAGGGAATTTGTTTTTAAAGATTTATATTTTTGAAGTTTAATATTTTTTGTGTATATTATAATCACCCTTGAAAATTGTACATTATTTAAAAAATTTCTCTTACCTTTAGGTTAGTGGGGACAAGATTGTGTGGAATTCACTAAAGTTTTTTTTAATGTACTTTTTTTTCTACATCTTACATGGGATCAATTTTTGCTTGTTTTTTCCTCCATGTTTCCTTTTTTTATTTCTTTTCACCCATACCAAACACATTCCTTCTAAGATCAAATTAAAAGAGAAAAAACACTAGTTTAGTTTATCAGATTTACTTCAGACTGAAGATACCATTAAAAATGTAACTACAAATTCATTTAATAAGTACAAAAATAGATCAAAAGTAAGTTTTCTTTAAATTTTTTAATTTTTCTAACTAAACGGTTTGGTTCAAATTTCTAACTAGAATAATGCACTTAATCGATTATTCAATTTAAATATAATATTACTTTGAAAATTAATTAGTAACTAATATATATCTTAAATGTAATGTTATTTTATGATATGATTATGTTTTTATTTATATATGATATGATTGTTTTATTTATAACATTTTCTACATATAATATTATAACAAATTTGTGTTGTAAATTTTAGTTATAATTATAAGTTTATAAGGAAAAATACACTTTTTGTTTGATAATTTTTCTTTATATGTTGTTTAAATATTTTTTTATAAAATATATATGTAATTTTTTCAGAAATGTTTTAATTTTATGATAATAAAATAAATCACTGTAAAACAGTTTAATTTGATTCAAATTTTATAGTAAAAAAAAATCAAACTAAACTGCATTAAACCACCTACACCTCTACTTAAAACTATAATAAGAACTTATAAAGGAAACCATTTTTTTATGAGAAAAAAAAATCATTTGGCATAATTGAAAGTAAGCTTGCCCGTTTATCGTGTTTCATGATTTTTAAGAGTAGAATGAATGGAGGAGACTGAATGTTTTCTCAATCTTTACATAAAGATAATTATGTTAATTTCAAAAAATTTGTATGTTATCTAAATATACTTATACATGTATTTTATTATAGTATACAATATACAAAATATACATTATATTATAATATATAATATATAAAATTAAACATAAATTTATTTAATATATTATTAATAATATATAATTATAAATAAAAAAATATTATAATATGAACAATACATATATAGCTATATAAAATAATAAATATATAATAATATTATTATTTTATAATTTTTAAAATACAAATAAATATAGATACAAACAAACCTAAAATACAAAAATTTAATCAATTCAAATCTAAAAAATATATCATAATTCAAATACTTTTTAATAATAAATATAAATTTATACTTTACTTTTAAAATAATTTCTAAGAATTATCACATCATTAACAAATTTCAATAAATCATCCTCACAAATTAAATTTTTCATTCCAAACAACATCACATATCAATCTCATACTCACAAATTCAATCTCGTATACAAATACATATAAGATTAAATTCATAATAATCAATATTTTCAAAAAGGAAAAAATTAGATCTAATTTATATAAAATCTAAGTGAAACCATTATAAAAGAATACTTTTTATTTTAAGTCACTTCATGGATTAGTTTTTATTATTATTCTTATCATTACACAGAATTTGGTTAATAAGAAAAACTTCATGTATCTAATATGTTTACAATGCACAATTTTCAGATTAGAAAAAGGAGAATAAATGTTTCCATAAAAAACCACCTTCAAATCTGAAATCTGTAGTCTTGCAATGTTTAACGATGTTGTTTGTTCAATTACACACAAAAAATCTGATAACGAAAGTGATGAATTTGTTTAGGTAATTTCATTATATACAGAAAATTTTTGTTCTTAATTCAAAAACTGCTTAATCTTATTCAAAAGTGTCAAATTACGTCAGCACCTCTAAAATGGCAAATTCATGACAAGTGATTACTCTTGAAATATTTGTGTTGGGGTGATACATTATTTTTCACTTAACTCTTGTTTTTTCAAAAACTAAGGCCATTATTAATAACTTCTAATTTGGTCAAAACATAACTAGTTTATATAAAAATTGAAAAAGCAACACTTCAAAATAATTTATTAAATAGAATTACAGAAAATGGACATTATAGATTATAAAAGCATATATATTAAATAGTTTGAGAGTGAAATAAAAAGTGAGAATTCAATCTATAAATATAAATAAAAAGGAAACTCAACAACATTTATGTCTTATCCGCCACCATATAACCCCCCCAGAGTGTTGTAAAAACAGCAAAACATAAGGAAAAGGCTACAAGGACAGTGAAGAACAACCTAAATTTACATTGCTGCAGTTTCTAATTCAGGAAATCCAATTACCAAAGTTTTTTTCCTCCTCAACACCAAATCAGACAACCCAAAATTGACAAAAAAAAAAAGGACAGGGGAATCTCACTAGGGATTCTGGATAACCTCACTTGCCACCCAAGGTTGGGAATTGCCCAGGATCCTCAATTGATGGAGCTGACACATTGCTCCCTGCATTTCCACTGTATCCTCCTCCTCCTCCTCCTCGGCCACCACCACGACCACGTCCCCTACCACGCCCACTCGTGTTGTAGTACCTTTCCCCTTCAGCTGGCTTCAGAAACTCAGTGATGTTCACAGACTAAGAGTATCAAAGTTCAGCAAAAGAAACAGAAGTTAGATGAAAACCAAAAGTGAAAGAGAGAATTATCAGAATTAGAATCAATTCCAAAGGAATAATGTGAACAAATTGTATAGAACCTAAAAGCAATGGTATAAATCAACAGAGCTTAACTATAAAACCAACACATTGAGTGAACATATCATTATAAACCTTGAATTTTAACACAATTAAAATGAAGTTGGATAATGGCATATGAACCTCTTCATTGTAATAACTGACCAAACTGCCACTATAATCATAAGAAAAGCAAAAATTAGTATAGATAAAAAACACAGGTTACTTCCAGCATAGAAAAGTTGACAGAAATTTTAACGTTCCTTGACAACTGCCATCATTTTTCATCACTTTCTGTCTTATGTTATCATCAAGTATTCTAATCACTAAAATAGAAGACCTTGACCCTCAAATTTGGTATTTGAAATGTGAAAGTTGTTAAATTAAAATTAGTGTTAATTATGCTACCAAAACGGTAAAAAAAAAGTTCTAGAAGCAACAAAGAAGCTTAATACAAAGTAATCAAAGACAAAAAAAGATACAAAGTTACCTTCTTGGATCTCTCCTCCTTCTCCAAAGCATCTTTACGCTTATCCTTGTCAGATCCCTGGAAAAAAAATTCAAGAGTTAAACTATATCATTAGGCATCACTAATTAATATAAAATAATTGGAAATTTAGAGGGCAAAATGGGACCAAAAAAACCTCACCAGTTTAATAAATATCTCATCATTGTCTTTCTTGTTTGACAGTGGCTGCATGGATGCAAACTCCTTGATATCCACCTTTCTTGTTTCAGTCTTGAGAGCCTGCAGGGCCTTCCTTCTCTCTTCCAGCACTTTCTCATACTCTTCCAGGGTCATCTCCTGCAACCGGTATAAATTCCAATTAGCAATGGATGAAAAAAAACCTAAAGAATATAAATTTCAACTATAACCCACTTAAAGCATAATGCATACACAAACAAGAAAAAAATGCAATAAAGACCCCCAAGAGTCTACATTTTCAAAAATGCATAGCAGCAACAGAATGCAGTGAAAGTGAGATGCACTACAAAGAACCAAAGCTTAATTTGCATGATCATTCATGAGACATATCTTCTGTTTGTCTCCTGATCATGAACAGCAGAAAACCTAGAATTTGCAGCACGAGATTCAAAATAAATGGGGAAGCTTTAATGGAACTGATCATTCACCTTCTCCTCAGGCTCCTTCTCTTCATTTTCATTAGCAGGACTGTCCTTGTTTCCATCTGCTGCAGATTCCTCACCTACAGGCTTCTCATCACCAAAATTCTTTTCAGTTTCATCCCCCACTTCCTCAGTCACCCTAGCACATTTAATATCAAAAGAAACAATATCACAAAAAGCTTTCGATTGGATACAAGACTCTTTTGAAGAATTTGTGATCATATATTCATTCATATTAACAATTTGCTTACTGAGCAATATCATCAGACTGGGTACCCCAGTTTCCTCGTCCAGCACCATCCCTTTTGAGATCATTTCTGCAGATAGAACAATTAATGACATTATATATGTAGAGATCGACAGAGAAACAGAACTAAAATAAAGAAAGATTAGTTAGTTATGAACTATAGTGTTACCCTCGTCCAGTCCCACTGTGGCGTTCAAAGGCCCTTCTTGGGCGTCCATCTTCACCAACTTCACCATTGCTAAAGCCTCCACGACAACCACGACCACCGCCACGATAGGGCCCGCGTGGTGCACCATAACCACTTCTTTCTGAGGTATTTCCAGCCTCTCCTTCAAAAGATCCTTGGTTAACAGGGACAGATGAGTTCTCGTCATTGGAAAAATCACGACCAAAGCCACCACCACGTCCTCCTCGTCCATATCCTCGTCCACCTCCTCGTCCACCTCCACGGCCACCATAAGAAGCTTCATTTTTTGCCTCCCTCGCTATCAGTAAGACAGGAAAAAAACATGAGAAAAGCAACACAAGAATATCATCAATGCAATGGTCCTTAAGGTACAAAGGTAGCAACAAAAACAGTTGAAATAAACTCAACACTGAAAGTCCAAATATACTAATATTTGATAAAGTAATTACAAAAAATAAAAACAAAAAGATCAACAAGTAAATAAATATTTGAAGAGATTCAGTGCCAAACAAATCTAAATTTTTAAAAAACCACATATGTTATGAAAAAAGCTATTAGGGACATATCACATGTTCCAAACAAATAGTCAACAACCAAAGCATGTTCAACCACATATGTTAGCACATGATAAGCATCATAATAATCCCCAACAAACTTCCACATGCTACCATACATAACTCCTAAAAACAATGATGTAAAATTAATGCATTAAATACCTTTCAACCCAAAATACTAAAAGCAAAAAGGTCCATACAAACCAAGGACAAGTAACAACCAAAAACAACAAAATCCAATCTAAAATAAAAGCCACGTCTTTTCTAAAACAGAACAAATTCATAAACCCAGTTATCCCCTCAACCCCATCAATTCACGCAACCCAAATAATAAGACAAAAACAACTTTCAATTACATACAAAATATAATGAATAAATGAACCAAACTAAAATCAAAACAAAACCCGCATCCTTTTAAAAACCATGAACAGATAAATCCCTTTACTCCCTTAAACCCCATCAGCAAAAGCCACAATTTCATGACCCAAATAAATATATTGAAAAAAAAAAAACTTTCAATTACCAATGACAAAAAAAAACTATGACAAAAAAAAACTATAACAAAAATGAAGGCACGAAACTAACCAGCCTGAGTGGGAGGGATTGGCTTGGAAGGCAACTGAGCCGGCTTGCTCTGCTGAGCCACCGCCGCACCCCCGCGGGGTCCAGGCTTGACCTGCTCCTTCTTGGGCGCCGCGGCGGCCTTCAACTGCTCGGTCACGATCAACTGCGACGGGTCCTCGGCATCGTCGCCCAACAAATCAAAGGGATTGGCAGTGGCCATTTGGAAACGCAACCCTTATGAGAAAAACCCAACAAAGCTTACTTCTTTCGGAAGCAGAGAAAAGGGTTAACTGAAAGAGGGTTCCATGGTTGATTTTGAGATGGAAAGTGAAGGGGAGATTTTGAGTAGAGAAAGAGAGTGAAGAAGAAAACCCTAGCCGCAGGGGAAGAGAGAAAAGAGTGACAATAACCTAATCTCTATCTTCTCAATTTATTTATACTTTCAGATTTCCTTTCTCAGTTTTCCTCACAACACAAAACCTCTTCTCTTCTCTTCTCCAAAACTTCTCATATATATCTATATTTTTTTTAATTTTAAATCAACTTTTTATTTCAATAAACTTCAAATTAATATATTAAGTTCAAAACTAATTTCTTATACTAATCTGTTATCTGTTATTTATCTGTTTTTATGAAATAAGGTGTTATCATATTGTAGTACAATGTCACTATAATAGATCATCCTAATTTTTCATTTTATTTGTTAATTATAAAAATGCTTCTTTATTAAAAAGTTAAAAATTCATAATCATAATGATTAATAAGTTTATCATCAGTGTGATTTTTATAATTTAAAAAAAAAATCAAACTAATATTATACATATATATATATATAATACTATGACTAACTTAACTAATTAACAGTAATAATATCTATATATATATATATTACATTTTGTTTATAAATTTTACATTTTACCTTATATTAATATTTATTTTATTGTTTTATTGTAGACATTTTAATTATTTTAATTATTTTTAAAGTATTTAACAAATAATTAATTAATTTTATAATTAATTAGAAATTGTTTTTCTTTTTTATTTTTAAAACTAATCCTGTATCGTTTTTAAAAAAGTGGTTACTAACAACATTATTTTTCTTTTTTATTTTTAAAAGTAATACTCCATCATTTGTAAAAATTGGTTACTAACAAATTTTCAAATGTGAAGCAGTTTATTAAATGTTTCAGCAGATTTTTTTCTATATTTTCATTTTTCTTAAAAATCAGTTGTTATTCTTTTTTATCATTTGGTTTTTTATTCTTTATTTGCACAAAAAATATGAATGACATCAAACCAAACGGTTTCTTCATAATGACTCAATCACGACTCAATCTCTGTCTGTGACCTCTGTCAATAGCATTTGGCGGACGACCATCTTCGAATACCTCGCGTGGGCGATCAAGATGAAGATGTGAACGAGAGACAAAACAATTTATTCTTCTTCACTCCAATTACATCATTCCTCAGGGATCACCTATTCTTCTCATTCACAAATGTGACATTGAAGCTTCTTCAGATTTGTCAATAGAATTTTGAGTCTATGATTTATGACACGATCTTTCTCGCACGAGGCAGGAAAGAGGTTAGTTGCATTATGGAAAATTGGATCGTCGTTACTTGGATTTGTAATGATAACTTATTGTTTGTCCCACCTTTCGCAATCAAACTTTTAAAGTCATTGCTTGGGGGTGGTGCTCACACCCTCTTTTTTCACAAGTTCGCTTTCTATTCTCTTTATCAAATTGATCGTTCTTTCATTTCCTTTTATTTATTCCCTTTTATGTATTCGATCCATTAAATTGAAAATTGTTAATATGAAGATTGTGAAGAGTATTATGCAATAAAAACATGATAAAGTGGACAAAAACTTTGAAATATAATTTGTAACATCTCCATAGTTGTAGATATACTTAATTTATTCAAACAAATATTATGCAATAAAAATGTGGATAATTACCTAAATATAATATATGTAAAATGAGTTTTGTAAATTAAAATATGGATAATTACCTAAATTTTGTGCCTACATAATATTTTGTAATAGCATATTGTAGAAAAATATTTATGGGAATAACATAATTTACTATGAATAGAATTTAATTACCAAATTGTCCAATTTTGATTGTTGTTTTTCCTGTCCATATAGGAAAATGGGTCGAAATTCAGTTCCATCTAAGTTTAGGCCTGATTTTTCCTTATTACAAAAAACAAAAAATAGAGAAAAGTAAAAATAAATTGAAAAATACTCTGTATGATAATTTTTTTTTGTTTGTAAATTATGAAAATAATTAATAAAATATTAATTAAAAATTAAGTGACAATGGTATTTTTAATTATTTTTTAAATTCATAAAAAGTCAACTATTGTTCATATAGATAATAAAAATATTTTTTAATCATTTTAATTAATTTAAAAATTTAACATAAATTAATGAAAAAATTATTAATAGTAATAATTTACCTAAAAAGTTAGTATGAGATAACCTTTTGCAATAATAATTAATATTAAGTATTTATTTATGTTTTGATTCCAAGTTTAATTGACGTCAAAATTAAGTATTCTTATGTAGAATTTATTTATGTTGAATGATGTATTTTATAAATCATAATTTAATTAATATTATCTAATTTTTAAAGTTTGTATTTTTCTCAACTATTTTCCATCATCACAAATAGATATTTTTATTTTTATTTTATAAAATTTTAGGTAGTTATATTAAATTTATTTATTAATTGACTTTAAATTAGATTAGGAGATCATACAATTTAAAATATTAAATTTTAATTTATTTTTTTATAAAAATATTGCTATAAATTCACATTAATAACATAATTTTTTTTATTAAAATTATTATTATTATAGGTCAATTTTTTAATTTGTGCTTAATAACATGAAATAATTATAAATTAGATAAACTATGCTGAGAAATTAAGTAATTTTTTATTAATAATTCAAAAGTTAAATGTAATATAAACATAAATTAGATAAAAATGATAAAATAAGAAATAAACCAGACTTGAGATAAGATAAAATGAGTAACATATCATATAATGATTAAATTTTTTTTCTATTCATCGTAGTGATCAGAATCTTTCAAGTCATGAATCATGTCATTCATTATCACAGTTCATAAATGTCTCATATGAACAATTTAATCTTCTCAATATTTTTAAGAAATACAATTTCTTGAAAGTTGTATGGTCTAATCTAATATTGAAAGATGATGATTACATTAAAGTTAATTTTGGATAAATTGATCATGACTTTGTCATTATAAATATCAAGATATTTTATTTTTCTAATTTTTTTTGTCAATATACTCTAGCATTTGTGTGATCTTTAAAAATAGGTTAGTCAAATTACATATATGTTGGAGCACCATTTTTCTTAAAGAATATTTTACATTGTAACCATTAAGACTTTGATTATGGTTGCACCTTGGACATAACTCTCAAAGTAAATTATTGTTATTTATGATAATGTGTTGAATTTGAATGTTTTGGTCTGTGAATTAATGGATTCATGTTGTATTTGTAGGGAGGTCGATATGATTTGCACTATTGAAATCATTAGTGCAATCATGGTCATTATGCTAGTGGAGGCAATATGGATTGTTGATTCAAAATAAGGACAAATAGTGTAAGACATGAATAATAACTTCACATGACACTAAGTATTCTTCGCTTTTGGCTAATAACGATTATTCTTGCTCAAGTCACTCATAACTAACCCTAACCTAGCCACTCTTAACGAACCGATAACTCTTTTGGATCACAACTACTCTTGGTTGACCCCGTTAAGGAGTATTTTTTACTTAAGCTACTCCTAACTAAACTTAGCATTCTTTACTCTTTAGCCACTCTTGGATAACATAAGAAAGGTTGAAGGTTTGAATAATGAAGAATGTTTGCTTCTTTCAACAAATACAAGGTTTGGAGTTTTTCTCCTAGTTAAAATCATTTTGCACTATAGGGAAGGGTTACATCTTTTGACAAATACAAGGTGAAATATCACTCTCTTAAGGGACTAAATAGGCACTTTTTGTGTTCTTTTCTAAGCTCTCATGTATCCATACATTTTAGCAGTGCTCTTGCTCTAAGCTCCGAAATCCTTTTGACAAAATTTTGGCACATTGTATCATCTACTATTTTATTCTTCTTTTTTTATAGTAGGCATTATATAGCCACTGGAAGAAGGTAGTTGTTAAGAGGTTGTTTATATCCATTGAGCAACTTCAGTTATTCTTTCATGCCTTCCTTGCATTTGATGAACTTCAATTTGATCGTTGCATTTAATGCACCTTATGCATCTTTAAATGCTCTTATTCTTTATGCAATCTCTAGGATGACTAGCAATATATCCTTCTCTGAATAGTAGAGCTTTTTGTATTATCGCATGGTAAAAGTCCCCATCGTACAAGACAGGTAGTTGTGCCAAAATTTGAAAGTAGTTATTTCAAAAGAGTTGGTGATCCTTGCAACTTTAACTCATATCCTAGGAGGCAATCTTTGTAAAGTAGATTCGAGCTTCAAAAATATTCTTTGATCTGGTATTAGCTTGGAGTTTGCATTGAGCTTACCATATGATGCTCTATCACTTTTTTATCGAACGTTCTGATTGATCTTTGTGATGTTCCTTTCATGTGACATTCATTAATGTTGATCAAACGAAGTTGCTCAATATTCTTTTGTCTGATTTTTATTATTCAAACGTTATTGATCAACAATTTATTATTGTCTGACAGACGATGTTCTGATATGATTTTATCTCTGTCTTATCAGACACAACTACTTTCAAATGTTGTGATATGATTTAGCAGGAAGATAGAAAAAATATCATATTCCAATTCGTCTTTATTGTTGTTAAACATGAAAGACTAAAACTTTTTTTTTCTCTTCTTAAAGAACCTAAGAAGATAGTCACATTTCAACATGAGTTTATGTTGAACTGTGGTTAAACTAAAGGAAACCTTTATAATACATTTGACACATGCAATACCTAAGTCCGAAAACAACTACTACTACAATATTAATAAAATTTCAAAACATAAGTAGACAAAGTAATAATATAAAGGCCAACGGTAGTAATAACATTTGAAGACTAATTTTAGATGAATCCATTAACTATACTAATTCAATTTTATAAGTAATGAGGAATTTCCGTTATTCTTCTATCATCATTTCTACATTCACAGATGTAACAAATTTTATATGTTATTTAAAAAACATGTAAGAAGAACAATGTACTGATTTTCCACTATTAAAAGAAAATTTCATTCAAATGAGTACATTGCCCTTCTTCCTCCATGGTGAAGATGTAATTGAAACAAAGAAGTTATCTTAGTGATTTCTAAACTTAGATTGCTGCATCCAAAACATTTATTTCGTTCAAAAATACTATTTTATAGTAAATTCAAAATCTTTATTAAAGACGATTGTAAAATCAATATACTGTATTTTGAAATTTTCATTCCATAATAATAAATGCATTATGAGTTATGAAGCTCATACACTCCTTTTAAATGACGTGTCCGTGTCAAACACGACACTCGTATGACACTTGTAGAACATTTATCGGTTAAGTGTCCAATTAAAAAAATATTTGTTGAATTTTTGAAAATTCTAACACAGGTCTAACACAATTTTTTAAAGGAGAAATATATTAATTTTCTAAAAACTCAAACTTATTGTATAAATTTTTATTATGATTATAAAAATAAGAAACAAATCCTTTCGAACCAGCCATGAAAAATATATTTCTGCTAAAAAAAATACTGAAAAATACTTAGTGTACATAAATATTTATTGTCAATTTATATAATTGATAATTATATAATATATAGACCGTGTCCTACATTTTAGAGATTATACATATCTCCGTGTCAATATCTACATCAGTATCTTGCTACATAAATTATTAGTATTCACACTAAAAACGAATTCAATATCCCCTTCAGAAATACTATTTCAAAATCAATTATACTCTATTATAAAATTCACATTATGTTATTTGAGATATTGTAAAATTTCAAATTATGTTATTTGAGATATTGTGGAAAGAATACCATTCAACACTCTTAAAAGGACATTCTATTTTTTTTTTCTACATTATAAATTTCAGAATGATAAATGAAATTACGAATGTTTTCTTGAACAGATTGTTAATTATATTCTATTCCAAAGTTTTCATTTTGTAATGATAAATGTTATTACTAGTGTTCTAGAGAGTGTCAAAATATTGTAAAATTGATTTCACTTAAGTCTTTCTTAAATGCTGTCGAATTCTTTGTAGAATAACCTTTTTTAAGAAAATATTTTTCCTTTGGGTGCAACAATCTAAAATTTAAGAAACGTTTAAGGCAATTTAGTTATTTCAAATCCTTTTTTAGGGCAGGGTGAGATCTTCATCGTGGTACCAAAATCACGAGTAGAAACACTTGAAAAAAAAAAGAGAGCCTAAACATGTATATGAATAATTCACCAAACTTTCCAATTATCATACACCAAATTCTTCCATACCTCGTACCTTTTTTTTTCCCGCACCTTCATATTTTTTTCAATTTCATATTTTTTTCAATTAATATCTTTCTTAGTATGATGGAAAATGTGTCTTCTTCTTTATCATTCTTCTTAGTATGATGTTTTTCCTGGTGATGGTGGTTTTGATCACTTATATTTTTCATTTTTCTAAAACCACAAAACCTAAAAAAAAAATGAGAAACAAAAATGGAGTATAAATTTTGTTAAATCTTTTCATCAACTCTCTCACAATCAAATGATAAAACTTCTCTAAAAAATTGTAACTAGAGAAAATGAAATCGATGCAGCTGAAAATGAAGTATATGAATGTAAGAGTGCAATTGAACTTATTTAAAAAGATAAGGTAATGTTCTATTTAAAATTATTTAGTTTTTTTTAAAAGGTTAAAATCGATTTTTTAAAACTAATATGAAAGTGTAAGGAGAAAATATGGAGGTGAAAAGAGAATTTGCCTATTCGAATATTAAGTTTATAATTTATATTTATCTCAATTTTTCAATATTAAAATTATATATAGTTGAATTATATTATTTTATAGTCACACGTGTTATATTATTTTACTGTCATCCTAAATATTTTTACATATCTACCATTATCTATTATATTTAAACTTATTTAATATATTTTTAGTTAAATCATTTTACATTTTAATAATTAAAAATTATTTCTTTATTTAATAAATTAGCAATTACACTTTTCTCTACTCACAATAACTAAATAACTTCTCCACTTATTACATTTTGTTAATATCATTATAACAATTATATTAAGTTGCATTGTTTTAATATTTTTTAATATCATTTTTACAAAATGTTAATACCCACCCCATGTATTTTTGCTAGTATCAATAAAAAGTAATAAACACAAAAATGATTTAGAATTGAAAAGATATATTGGATGATTAAAAAAAAGTACATTATCTTTTATTTTATTATATGGATGAAGAAGAATATTACAAATGAGTCATAAGAAATTTACAGACTGAAGTGGAGCAGGATAAACAACACGCCATGGATTGAAAGAAACTCTTCTTAAATAAAGATGGCAAAATTCGAGCAGAAAAAGCAAGAGGGCGAATAAAATAATTGGAACCTCAAAAATAATATGGTCTTCCTAAGAGAAATAAATAATCTTCTTACCAATCCTTAAAATCCTGGTAGAACAGTAAGGTCTGCTATTCCTTTGGGGAGATCAGCAATTCCTTTCAGCAAAGTTAACCTGTTTACTCTGATCTTGTCATCGTCCTAAGATACACCAGAAACAAAATTATGCTTATGAAACTCAAACTGCAGAATATATAAGATAAATTTTACAGTCCAAAGCACAAAGAAACTACAAGAGAAATCCTAATTTTATACCATGAATAACTTTTGAAAGAAAAGCTCCGCAATATCAAGCCCTATTATTTCTGGACAAATTTTATCTTTATCATTCTTGTAATCAGTCTAGATCGTTCAATTCTCATCGAACACTATTAAAGTGCTTGTACTAAGAGTTAGCACAAATATATTAATGCCCGATATGTAATTATACAAGTACAGTAAGATTAACATACCACCATTACAAAGACATTATTAAAGAAATCCTCAAGTGGCTGTATCAACTGACATGAAGTTTCTACGAAATCATCTATTTCGAGACCTGTATAAAGAAAATTAAGTATCATAATCAAAATAAAGAAAATGAAAAAAAAAATTGTGTAAAAGGAAATTAATTATATTAAATATAGTGCCAAGTTAAAAAAACACTATATTGCATTGCATAAATATAAAAGCGCACGATATCAGTAGATAACACCAACTATATACGCAAAAATTGGTGGACGTGTAGAAAAAAAATACCAGGATTGATACTCTTTTTAACAGACAAAAACGTGTTCCATAAAACTCTCTCTTCATTTGTCACAAAAGCAGCCTCATCCACCTAGTCATGTAAGTTTAAGAATCAAGAGAAGATAAATGTCAAAATAATAGACATGGTAGAACGGAAACGCAGAAACAACTCATAAATAAATGGTTCATGATAGAGATATGTTCTTCTGTTATGTTATTTCGCATCCATCAGTTAGTTACAGTTGACACATGTCTTTTGATGATCCTTTGGTGTGTGTATGTATAAGTATTACATAGGATTAGGATCCGTTTACATCAGGTGTAGAATTTTGTCAACTTACAACCGTTGGATTTCATATTCATATAATATTTCATACAATTTCAAAATTATTTAGAAGCTTATTGCACAAGTTAACTTTAACATTTAATATGAAATTTAAAAATTTGTAAATTCTCATTCGTAAATCTTTTTATGATAGCACTTTGGTCCCATGGAAGTTTAGTATACATTTCAAAATTTCTCATATTTTCATGGAGGGAAATAGGTGTTTGATTGTTTGGCAGCCTAAGTTGAGTATGCATTGTTTCTAACTTTTGTTTGGATAGGTGTGGTCTTCCGCATTTTCGTTTCTTAGTGGGTCCAAGAATGTCGTATATAGTTATAAAAAAATAAATTATGTGAAATTTAATACACACACTGTGTGTGTTTTTTTATGTTATGCATAACTCAGATTTGACAGTAATTTGGTAGCCTCTGTTTACGAAGAAAAATGCATACCTCCGTATGAAGTTCATCTTCCTTCCCACGGACAATTCTAGTTGGCCGGGAGTATGCTTCAACAACTTTAAAAAAAAGGTCCCCTCTTGATAATTCTTCCATCTAAATCAACATTTTAAACAATCAGGAGTACATAATTGCTTTTCGACTTGTGGGTATCACATCATTCAGCAAAACTAATATTCCCCATATTTCAGAAACACTTGACCACTCATATTACAGTCACATTTGGTCCTCAGTTCCTCATGAATAGTTCTTTTTCTATAGAAATCGTAATTTGTATCCCTGCATACTGGTACATCGAAATGCTAAACCAAGAATCTAAGTCATGTTTAAAGGTCATATTTAAAGTCATGTTGAATTGTGGTTAAGAGTTCTAATTTCAATTCCAATTCTGTATAATTAAGAGTTGAGATATGGAATTCCAATTTTGAGCTGAATTAAAATTCTATTATTTGAATAGTTTAACTAGAATATATAAAATTTAAAGTAATACATGTATATATTTATATATAATAAAATAATGGAACACTTTGGTTCTACTAATTATAAACAAGGAAGGCATTTAGAAGTGTGTGAACTACAGAGGGATATAACTTATGATACAGACTAAGAAATTACGGGGAGTTGATTGAGCACAAATTAAGATACTAGGACTTCGGAAAATCAATTTGGTTTTATACCAAAAGGCCTACAACAGAAGTTATTTATCTTAAACAGGGATTGTTGAAAAGGTACCAAACCAAAGAAAGAGATCTACACATGTTTTTTATTGACCTAGAAAAAACTTAGTTGAGCATCAAATAATGTGCCGCGGAGGACTTTGAAAAAAATAAGTGTTTGTGTGACTTATATCTTAACCATACAAGACATGCATGACAGAAATAACTACTAGTGAAAAAAATCTAGGAGGTGAGACTAAGGACTTTCCAACAAGGATAGGATTAGATCAGGACTCATTAATCTAGTCCCGGATGTGCTTACCAAGAGCATACAAAAGATGATCCCTAATTGCATGCTTTTGGCATATGAAATAATTTAGATTGAGGAATCAAGGAAAGGGGTTAACTCTAAACTTTGGAAACAGACATCGAAATCAATTGAGTATACATCAATGCAAATATCAAATATGGAGTAAAATGAAAGAGGGATGCTTACTTTATATGCTGATTTTGCTGCAAGACAGGGAAAATTTGCTCTTTCAACAAGGATTGACCGCACAAATTCTGCATTCACCCCCTTGTCAATCTGTTAACAAAATAGTCTTAGAAAGTGGATTTAGGTCTAACTCAATTTCACAAACCGACTAATAAGGTGATATTTGCACCCACTTATATATTATAATTGGATTATATTTCTAATTGATGAGGGATTTCTAACACATCCATTCATGCAACATTCTGAGCACGAGACTAGATATTTGTGAGAGGCTGGATAATGGCCTCATAGCAAGTGGTACGATAAGTTCCAACAAACCTTATTAGGATAGGATCTGTAACCATCTTAGAAAGTGAATTTAGAACTTAACCTCACAAAGTCGACTTATAAGGTAAGATTTGCATTCATACACGATACCAAACATTGCATATGTGAAAAAAAATAACTATTTTATTAATAACAACCACACCAATTACATTCTAATCACCTCTATTTGTAACTGTTAGATATAATTAGATATTATTTGATATTATGAGATATTATAGATATTGTTAGATATCTCATATTTATGTAATGGGCTTAGCCCATATGTTTCTTTTTCCTATATAAACATAACCCTATGT
>Ga0123342_1002831_pt1 | contig 28535 bp, 11 predicted proteins | sample Turbeawhitnodule_FD_89960 | JGI IMG/M metagenome (GOLD analysis project Ga0123342, IMG submission 89960) | Root nodule microbial communities of legume samples collected from Mexico - Turtle bean Mexico white nodule | ecosystem: Host-associated > Plants > Roots > Nodule | place: Mexico: Nepantla... | reverse complement strand
CATTGTCAGTACGAATCGTTTTGATATTAGTTTTGAAATGATTTTGAACGAAAACAGTGAAGTTAATGATGTGCTGACGCACTTCAGATTTGTTATGCAGCAGAATAACCCAAGTATAACGCGTGTAATCATCAACAATAATCAAGAAATAACGAAAACCTTGCATAGAAATTATGGAACATGGTCCCCAAATATCAAAGTGTACAAGATAAAAAATAGTAGAGGTAACAATATTACTTAAAATGAAAGAAAGTTTTCTCTGTTTTGCATGACTGCAAGTGTCACATACATGATGAGTATCAACAGTAATAAAAGAGTATTGTTTGCTTAAGACATGTAATCTTTCAAGTGAAGGGTGTCCTAGTTTATAATGCCACAGTGTTTTGTCCGTGATATTACAATTAATAAAAGGAGAAAAACAATGTGGTTTAGAACGGCTAGAAGCAGGCAAGGTAGTGACAAGGTACAAGCCAACGGTGGCTTTAACTGTACCAATCCTCTCTTGGGTGAGATTGTCCTGTATAATGCAGTGGGTTGAAGTGAAAGTTAAAGTGCATTTAAGTTGGTGTGTCAGTTTAGAAATAGATATTAAGTTTAATTGAAAATGAGGCACATATAACACATCAGACAAATAAAACTTATCAGAAAAACGTACTAAACCAGAATATGTGGTATAAACAGTTTGGCCATTTGGAAGACTAATTAAGACAGGTTTAATTTTAGTATAAGTAGTAAAAATGTTCAAATTGTGACAAACATGATCTGTGGCACCAGAATCAATAATCCAAGATTCTTTTATAGAAGATAGTGAAGAGAGAAACTTACCTGTTGAAGAATGCTCAGTATGGGGATTTCATCCGTAGAGAAGGTGCCGACTTGATTAATTTGAGTGTGAGGGGCAGGATCCTCAAGGTTTTGCTGACGCAAAATGTTGGTAAGGAATTGGCATTACTGTGATGTAAGTTGAATCCCCTTTACATCCTGTTCTTTAGGAAAAAGCTCAGAAAAAGTGTCAGTGGTAATCATATTATTTGCTTGGGATGTCCAATTGGTGAATTTGTAGCCAGGAGGGAACCCATGCTTTTTATAACAGGTGTCGACAGTGTGGCCAAGACGATTACAAAAAGTGCAAACTTTTCTAATAAAAGAAAACTTTGAGGTTTTAACATTACGAGAAGGAAAACCCACTTTGCGAAAACAAACAGCCTCAATATGACCATATTTACCACAGAAATTGCATGTAATAGTGTGACTACTATTAAGACTATGAAGACTAAGGTTTTCATTAAACATTGCCTAAGAGATTTTTAAACCCAATCAAGATTTTGAAAGAGAACAGAAAAGATAACCAAGAACAACAAAGGGGGAAATAAAGATCAGAGAGAAACGCAACAGAGGTCTTCATTCGAAGAGCTCTGATACCATATTACAGTTAATGAAGATGAATATTCTTTGTCTGATGTGGTGCATCAAATGGAGCGCACGTAATCACACGAAATCGCAATGGAGAAAGGGAGGTTCTGATGAACTCTAATTGCAAATGAAAAAGAGACAATGACTTAAGCATAAAAGAGAGAAAAATAGAGAAAAGAAAATACAAAATAAATTCTTATTTACTTGTGTATTAGAGAGTAAAATACATGGTGTATATATAAGAAAAAGACTAAGACCTAGCTGAAACAGAAAAGGAAAGTTGGACCAAACAAACAAAGTCCAATAACTTAAAACAGAAAAACTAAATATGTTAACAAACGTCTCTAAAATCTTCTCTAGTTAATATCACTGTTATGAAATTATAAGTATACCATCTGAAGTCCCCTAAAGTGGCACATTTTACATTATGTAATAATATTGAGCTCTGTTCATCAAAACTATCAGGAACTCCAATAAAATTATGAATTATAACTACTATTAGGATTTATACTATTATAGATATTTGTTGATTTTCTTCAATTTTAACACATGTGGTGATATGGGATATGAAGTAGTTCTCAAAATATTGTTTTTCCTTTTGTTATCTTATTTAATTGTTCCTCATTTTCTTGAATAATATTAATTTTTCAAAAGGTGGAACAAAGAAGATGCAAAATTACCTCATAAGACTCCTTTTCTTCCAATTCTAGTTCAAAAACCATAATTGAGTCACATTGTTCTTTAATTGCAAATTCGGCAAGAATTCCTCCATGGATTCCTAGATTGGAAAGGTTTTTTACTAATTTTTAAAATTTTCCCAAGCTTTTGGATTTTTCCTTAATCTATTGAAGAGCATTTTTGCAATAATCCTAATATTAGGAATGTAATCAGACACATAAATCAAACAGCCAAAAAAATCATGAAATAGAAACTAATTTTAGAGACAAAAAATAATTAGTTACTGCAGTGACTAAATTAGAGACCATTTTTTGGTTTCTAAATTAGTTTCTATTATTGTTAAATTGTTTCGAAATTGGTATCTAATTAGCAACTAAAGTTTTTGCTACCAAATTTAAAATCTAAATAATTGGTATTTAAAACCTTGATAGCTAATTAGATACCAATTTAACAATAATAGAAACTAATTTAGAAACCAAAAAAAATTTTAGTTTCTAAAATGGTCTCCAATTTAGTTATTATTGCAACTAATTATTTTGATCTTTAAAAATTGGTTTATATTTGATGATTTTCTTGTAGTGAGCTAGGAATCTTTGCAAGTGATTTTTTATTTTTTATTTCATTCGGGAATATCTTGGCAAATTCAACACTTATTGATATTGGAGTTATTTTCCCCTAATAAATTTCATGTCCTAAGAATCTAATATTGGTTTGGACTAATTGCATCTTTTTGGCTTATACTACATTCCCATTCCTTTTAATTAAATTTTTAAAAGATTTTAAATGCTTTACGTGTTTTTCTATAGATTCTGAAAATATTAGAACATCATCTAAGTAGTATACTACTGCAAATTCCGAGTAAGGAATTAAAATATTATTCATAATATTTTGAAAGGGGGTGTTTTTTAATTCCATTAGCATTATGTTCCACTACGTACTGACCAAAGAGACTTCTGTATTCAGTATGGGTACCAAAAGAAAAATCCTTCTTCAACCATTAAATGACGAAACTTGTAAGATAAAAGAAAAATTAATAAGTTAAATATGAGTGAAGAATGAAGAGGACAAATAACTAATTTACTCTTAGAACCTTCCGACTATGAAGTTGAAAAAAAAATGATAAGTGAGAAAATACTAATACTACAAAAAAATTATTGAATATAAATTAATTTTAAGACTAAAATTAATTTATTACTATATTAATTAAATTAAATATTATTTTAAAAATTAAAAAATTATTGTTTCTATTATTAATAAATTTTATAAATTATTTTTAAATTAGTGTATAATTAGTTACTAATGGTTTAATTATCAATTACTTTATATTACAAAATTGATAAAATACTTAATTTTTATTTTCTTTTTTGCAAGAATCGTGCGAACGCATTATCCTTTACCATAAATTATGATGTAGGCTCTGTCACTTATACAGACTTTTGAACAACATTCCAACACTCCTTCTAAGTACAATGCAGGTCACTGTTTTAGGCTAGAGGTCTCAATGATCACCCATTGACCCCATCCAGGTAAGTAGAGTACTTAATTAGATACTAGTTTAGAAATTAGTTTATAAATTTTATTAAAAATAAAAATTATTTCAAATATTAATAATTTTTTAGTTTATAAAATAATATCTAATTTAGTCAAAATAATTATTAAATATTTTTTATTTTTAAAATTAAATTTTATATAATGATTTTCTAGTAAGTATTTAAAAGTGGAAATGGTATATCATGATTAATATTCTGACAGAGGAGAGAATTGTAATTGAATATATAAAATAAATATGATAAGGGCAAAAACAAAATTGACTCTAGAAATGATAGAAAATATCACGAATGAAGAAGAAAAAGTTTAAATGGTTAAATAAAATAAAGGATTTAATTCTTACTAAAACACCTCATAAAAGCCCTATTACTTTGACCCATAATTTTACTGAATATGACTTTGCAAAAGTTCCTAAACAAGCAGAGATAAAAAAAAAAGGAAAATAACTATTAACGACTTGCACAAAGAAATAAAATATCTAAAGGAAGAAATTAAACTAATAAAGTTAGAACTACAAGATATAAAAGAGAGAGAAAATCATAACTAAAATGACAGTTATCAAGAGGAAGTAGAAATAGAAGGACAGATTTTACGAATATAAACCCTCCAACAAAAATTGCAAGTGCAGATAGCTCTGAAAATAGGAAGTTCGTTTCACAAGAGTTTATAGCTTTCATAGACTTAACATTATATTTAAATTGTATGAGAGAATTTAAATTGTTTAAGACAAGGATTAATCCCGACTCAATATTATGAAAAATCCTTGCAAAAGTTATTTATTGCAAATAATTCCCATTTAAAGCTACAATATAAATCAACTAATGCTAGTATTTTTTTTTTCTTCCCTATCTCATCTCCTTTAAATTATGTTATTATGATCTGTACTAACCTAATAAGAAAAGTTATTTACAAATTGCATATTAAATAGGTTTGTAGCAAAGTGCTTTTAAAAACAAGTATTTAAATTCCACTTGTAGTGAGAAAAACTATTATTTGATCAGTTGTTAGAATAAACAATAAAATATGTTAATTAAGTGATTCAGTTGAGTTGCAAATCAAATGTTATCTCTTTGACAAAAAAATTGCATTTAAAATAAGATTTTAAATATGTTCCTCTAACCAAACATGTTATGATATGTTAAGGATATTTCTTTTGTATCTTAGCAGACGAAAATTCTTGAAAATATTTATGAAACCACACGTTATCTATAACAACGTGAATATAAAAGAAAAAACAGACAACCCTCCCAATCCACGGTTCATTTTTTCTTTCTTCTCTCTCCATCTCTCCAACTCTTTCCTTCTCTCTGTTAGAAAGTATGACTTTAAACTAGAGGGGGGTGAATGGTTTAAAGAGGGATTTCGAAAACTTTTAAGCCTTGAATGAAATTACCTCGAGAATATCTTGATTAAGAAATCAGTTTTTCAAAACACAAAGCTAAAAGCACAGCACCAGAAAAACAATCGGTTGTTTATACCAGTTTACAAATATAAAAACTGAATTTAAAGAATTAAGGGATAGAGAAAAATGCACACAGAGATTTATACTGGTTCACTCTAAACCCAGAGCTACATCCAGTCTTCTCATAAACCACTGAGGAAAACCACTAAGTTATCAAACCTAGATCACTTACAACACAACCAAGAAAGTGACTTTGATCCCCTCAAGAAACACACTTCTCTTGGTCAACACACCAACACTAAGAATGTTGATCTTGATCCCCTCAAGAACACACAACACTTCTCAGCAAACACACAAAGTTCTTTCAACAAATATAAGGATTACACTTGTAGCAGAAACAAATCTGAAATCAATACAAGCAGAAAATCCTAGCTCACACTCTTTGATCAATCTCAATCTCTAAGCAATCTCAACTTTTTTCTCTTAAGCAAAATCAGTGAAAAACTCAAATCTGTTTTTTTGTATATATTCAAAGTTGTTTGTTATCAAATCTTAACAAACTCTTCATTGCATTTAAGGATTGGTCAAAACATTAAAAAATGGAGCGTAATTAGTTAGAAAAACATTTAATGCTCAGTCAAAGCAAAAACCATTTTTATGTTATGGTACCAAAACAAACAATCGGTTGTTTCCTCGAATCAATCGGTTGTTTTGGTTTTGACAGCTCAACCATTTGAAAAACAGTTTTCAACCTTTTCTAAAAACATCTAAATATAAAATAATCAGTTTTTTCGACAAAACAACAAGTTGTTTTTCACTTAGTTTGAAAAACACTTTTCTTTTAAAAAGATTGAGAATGTCTATGCTTTGGATTCAATCAAGAGTGGATTACATATTCAATCTACCCCAGAATCTATCTAAGACAGCTCAACAACAGCAAGCACAGTCTAGCCTTCAACATCCTTCAAAGGGTTTTGGATTCTTCAAAGCATGAACACCACTTGGTTCAACACTCTCTTCATTTCTCATTCCATACATTTATTTTAAAATTTGATCACGCCATGTTGTAGCTGATAAATCAGGATACATTTCTACCCGATCAGATTTTCAAATAGAGTAAGTTCTTTTTTACTGTAAAGATCCTTTATTCTCTGTTTTTCTCTATGATTTAGTCATCAATCTTAGTGGGGCCAGTTGAGAAAAATGTTTCTATCAACTTGATTAAGTTCATACTAAAATTTGGTAATGTTTGGATAACTTACTCTAGGTTCCTAAATTTTGGAGTGGTTCCCCTGTTTGAGGTAGAATTTTCATCCGAATAAGGAATTTCAGGTAAGGGAAGCTAAGTTTAATTTTTAATAGCACCCTAGGCTATAAGATCTGGATGTGGAGGGGACGTGGTCCGAATATTCAATTTATCTTGCAGTGATGTTGTTTGTTTATATATTGTGTTGTTTGTTTATAAAATTGTAGAAATATTAGATTTTGATGGTTTAGTATTTAAGTGTTGTTTTTTATGTTAAATTGTGGATCGTGTTTTGAATGATATTGTATGATGAAAATGGTATGCAATTGAATTCATACATTTGGGATAATGTATGGATTGATGTTTGTTTGTGTATTAAGTATTGATGTCTATGTGTTAACAAAGATATTTGAGCTTCATTGATGATCTAAGTCACATAAACTAAGATATCAAGTGGTGAGAATTTGATGAGGGAGTTCATGCACATCGTGACATATGAGATGCACGGGTTGGGTTGTATTGAACTTACCCTGATCCTTTCTATTGGATTCGCTGATAATCTTTGGATCAGGTGTTAGTCTCTAGTAGGACTTATTTAATATGGTTCTTCTGGAAGGCGTAAATTGTTATTATGTTTGTTGAATATCCTGAATATGTAGATCCACGTGAGATTTATGTGATTTTTATGTTGGGATTTGAATAAGATTGAATAATTGAGAAATTGAATCATGTAATTTGGTTTTATCTTTTGATTTAATTATGTATATTATAAATTTTATTTTTACTAGCTTACCCTTACTTTTCTTGTTATGATGTGAACTGCATTGGGTTTATTAGTGTCTAAGTTCAAGAGGACGGTGAATTGGACTAATAAAATTTTCGCAAAGAAGAACTATTTTAAGAAATCCTGACATAAATGATCAGATTGATCAGAAAAGATCAAATTTATTTTGAGTCCAAGTAGTAGTTCCAGAAATACAACATATTTGTTTTAGAAACAACAGATTTAATTTTGACTTAACAATTCTACACACTTGCAGATTTAAATGAACAGCAACAGAGATATTTAGAGTAGACCTTAATTCAGGAAAGCAAATTTCAAACCTTTTGAAAGCAGTTTTAAAAGAATAAGGATCTTGAACAAGATTGTTTAATTGAATTTTAACACTTGTATTACTCAGTCAAAGATTACAGATTTAGTGAATTTTTAAGCAAGATAAAGATTTTATCATAATCTTAAAGAGCAGTATATGATTTAGCCCAGCTACAGTTAAAACAACAGATTCAATTTTAAAACAACAGATTCATTTTATTGTAGATTATAAGATTTCATATTTAATTGTAGTAATCAAGAAGAGAGAAAGGCACACACAATTTTATATTGGTTCACTCAACAAGAGCTACATCTAGTCTCACCTTATACCAAGGTGGATTCCACTAATTCAAAGCAATCTTTACAAAAACAACTTTTAGAAAAACTCTATTTCAGCAACACACTAACTTCTAGAAACCCTGTCAAGAAGTACAATTACAAACACCTTTACAAAGAGAAATTATAGGAAAGAAAACACTTGGATTGCAGATACAAGAGTTCAAAAACAGGACCCTAACAACTGCAGCACTTTGACAGAACCTTGAATCTTTAACCAAAAGTCACTAGCACAAGAGCACTTGAAGTTTTCAAGAAAAACTTTAAAAAACTAAAGCAATATTCAAACTATCACTGAAAGCACTTGAAAAATGTATGCAAATCGTGATTGCAAGGTGTGTTTTGACCTAAGATCAACCCTTCCTTTTATAGGTTTCATATCAAAACAGATTTTTAAAAAACAGTTAAGAATTGTTATAAAAATAACAGATTGAAGTTCAAAAGAACAAATTGTTTTTTGAAAATACACATGGTTGTAACATAACCACTTTTAGATCAGTTGAAAACTGAAATGTGAAAAAAAAAACAAAATTTGGAGTCAAAACTGAATTTCGAAAAAGGTCAAGCAATTTTGATCCAGTACCAAAAGAATCCATTGTTTTATCAAATAACATATTAAAATATGTGCAGAAAACCAGTTTTTGAAAAACTGTAAACAGATTTTTGAAAACACTTTTTAGGAGACCCTTGTGCTTGGGTTGATTACTATGGCAATGAGATACAAGGTAGAATCAAAGAGCAAAAGGCTATTTAAAACAATTTTAACCTAACAAGACTTATGAACTACACTCTTCATAAACCTTCAAGCAGATTTTCTTCATCAAACACTTCTTTATCGAAGTTTAGTAGAGTCGTCATCTATCTTCAATAGACTATACTATGTACAACAAGTACAGGTGTCGGAGGTCCTTGAAGGTTTTAGGATTTTTTTGAACCTTATATTGTAAATGTTTGTATTTTTATAAGTCATAATCTTGTAATATGAATATTTTGAAATACTCCAAGTTTGTATAGAAACCAGTAGAACTTGTATTGTAATAGTTAGATGTTATTTTCTAAGGTGTTACATTATCAAGTTTATCTTTTCAACAAATCATCTCCAGTCAAACTTTTATTTGTTGTGATTTATCAAACACGAGAATTTTATTTTGATCATTTGTTAAAGTTAATGAGAAAATATGATCAACAAATGAGTGGAGTTAACTAGTTGTGTTTGACATGATACATTAAATGAAAGAATTATGATATGATTGTTTGATAAACTAAATCATCGCCTAAGTACTATCAATCGGACGATATTTGCGGTTTTTTTTAAAAACATAACTAAATTACAATGGAACTCTCCCTTCTTGTGATTTCCTTGCTTTTGGCATTTGATAATATAAAGAATTTCTCACCCAAGCTACATATTTTGTCGTAAAACATTTCAATTTTTCTATAAAAATGAATTACAGTCTTAAAAAATTTATTCAAACACATTATAAGAGTGTGGAGGTGTTTAGATAAAATAATATTAACTGATCCTACGAAAAAAAAAAATAGATTTTAAAACTTATAATAACATATTTTTAGGATATGAAAAACATAATGTTGCTTATAAGTTTCTTATTCTTAAAAGTGATGTAATTTAATGTAATATGAGTATTTGAGAATATATTCCATTTAATGGTTAATCGTATAGGATTGACACCATGTTTGAGGAATTAAGGAAAAGTAAAAGACAAAAAAAGATATTTTGGGGATGTTCACACTTATCTTGTTGAAATGATCTAATAAGCATTTTAGAAGACATTAGTGCTCTTGATGTAAAACCTGATAAGGCCATTAAAATTGAAATTGATTATATTAAAAAAATAATACATAGAATTTAGTACATTTTCCTAAAAAAGTCAAACTCATTGGTTATAAATGGATCTTTAAGATAAAATCGTTATCCTAATGAATTCATAGAAAATATATGGTGAGGTTAGTAACTAAAAGGTTTTACACACAAAAACAACATAGATTACTTTAATACCTTTATCCTAATTCCTCTAGTTGATTTTTGTTAGTTCTAGGGTCTATTAATAAGTTATTCATTATTGAATGTAAAGATGATCATTTTGAATGGTGAACTAGAATAAGAGATTTATATAACTCAACTTAAAGGGTGTGTGATTCCTAGTTCAAAGAATAAAGTATGCAAACTTTTGAAATCCTTAAGTGGGTTAAAACAAATACCTATAATGGTATGAAAAACTTGATTATTTTACTAGTAAATTACTTTTGGACTAATGATGTTGATAAATGCTTATACGCTAGATTTGAAAACATTGGTCGTGTATGTTTATGACATGTTAATATTATATAGTTTCAAAATGATATTAATGAGATTTAAGTTTGAAATGAGTCATAGATAGGAGTTGGAGTCAGAAGAAAAGGAGATACTACATTACTATCTCAATGATATATTGATAAATTTCTTAGGAGGTTTATGACTTTTAAGCTAATGAGTACTCCTTACTATGCTAACTATAAATTAAAGAAAAATATAGGAGAACTAATTTTTCAACCTTGGTATGCCTAAACCATCGGGAGCTTATTGTACTTAATGAGTTTTTTCTATATCATACATTGTTTATGCAATAGGTAGACTGAGTAGGTACACTTAATATCTCAATCAAGATCATTATAATGCACTTGCAAGACTCATGAATATTTAAGAGGTATTATGGATAATATCATTAAATATACATATAGTAGATTTCATATTATATTGAAGGGTAGAATAATGTAATTGAATCACTGATTTAGATGAGATGAAATCCATAAGTGATTATGTGTTTACACTTGAGGGTGGTGCAGTTACATGGAGATTAGCTAAAGAAACCATTATTGTAAGATCAATAATGAAATCAAAGTTTGTTGTTTTTGAAATTATTAAGTGGTAGAGAAATTTCATGAAAAAATTCCATTGAAAATGAAATCAATCTCGTTAAGGTCAGTGCATTATGATAGTCAATCAACAATACAACTAAAAACAAAAACTTACAATGAAAAATAATAATGAAAAAAATAAACACAAAAAATGTTGAGACAGATTGTTAAAGCAATTGCTAAATGGTGAAACAATTTTCATTAATTATGTTAATTTAGAACAAAATTTAGCATATCCTTTAATGAAACTTCTGAGGAGGAACATCATTTTAGAAACATCAAAGAGAATAAGACTTAAGCCAATTGAAAACAAATAACTGATAGTAATCCAACATTTGTGATTGAAGATCCCATTAATAAGGTTTGTATGAATAATAACAAGGCATTAGTTAGTTCTTCTAGCACTAAAATTGATTAAAATCAATTGTGTCCCTTCCTAGTGTGAAAGTGCTCGTTACTACATCAGTGAGTAAATAAACTTTGTAGTATTAAACTTGGTGGTACAATAAAGTTTAACCTTTGACAAGATTTTTTATGATTTTCATATCTCTTATTAGTAGTGTATAATTTATCGCAAACACTTGAATGAATATCAAGAAGACTATTTGTATAAAATTTTGGTAAAATGTTTAAATTACTCATGAATATCAAATGACCTAATAAGCACGATATATTGATAATAACATAATTTTGGAGTTGTAATATAATTATAATATATTGTATGAATATTTTGAAAATGAATTTCCTTTTTAAGCATAATACCTCTCTCTATGTACATAAAATAAAGTTCATTAATTTTATGCCATAATATGAATAAAGGAGACATACTGTATTAATCTTATATACCACCCTTGAGTTGGATTCCAAGTAACCTAATGCACGCTAGGTGCCAACTGCAATAAATAATAAAGGTTTACAACAACAGTGTTGGTTGAAATGAAGAATGTCGCAAAATATTATTTATATTATCATGTTTTTTCATTTTTTAAATATTTTACAGTCTGTTAAATGTCTAACTAAATACTAGCATGTAATTAGAAAATCACGTTGTTTTTTCACAAATGCTTTTAAAATAAACATTATTTTATTAATAATGTAATTGTAAAATGCATGAAATTTTTAAGAAATATGAAAAGTTAAATGATAGTGAAATATTCAGAAAGAACTTGAATGGAAAAGTTTAATGAATATATATATGTGTGTATATATATATATATGACTTAAGAAAAATAGTTTTGTAAAAATAATTAAGATTGTAATAGGATATATTATATGGAGAGAAAGATATAAACTCAAATAATTATATTGGTTTGATAAGTGTAATTTCAAGTAAATAATGAATAACCAGAAATGTCTCAGTACTTTTTCTACAATATTGAAATATCTTTTTCTCAAGAAAATCTACCCTAGTCTAATACCTTACCCAAGCAAAACAAAAGTTAATAGAAAATATAGTATAGAAAAGCCAACCAAATGCACAGTTGCAGAAATTTTCAAGTTGTAGCACTTTTTTCTTTATCAGCAAATAAAGTTGTAGCACTGTGATATTCTATCTTGAATTATGTGTTGTCTTTTACCAATTGTTTTACTAATTAAATTTATAATAAAAAATAAATATATTTAATATCTGAAAATGCAAAAAATAGTTTCTTAATTTAATATTATAAAACACTTAAAATATTTCTCTCTACATTCACAAGAAATAAAATACAGACTAGTTATTCTCCCAAAGAGAGCTGAGGGATATGGACAATTGTTGTTGAGCTGTTACATCTGAATCATAATCTTACTACATGTGAATAATTTACATGAACAATACTAGGGTTAAAAATCTTTTATAATGTTATAAAATATTGAATATTTTATCACTAACTTTTGTTTTACTTTAGTTTTCTTTCTAAATTAAAATATTTAGAAATTACTTAAAAAAACATTAAAAGGGGGAACAAAAATATATGTATTAAACATTTACCTCTAAATAAGAAATTTAAATTCTCATTTTCAAGAAAAATATATAGAGTAAAAACTGTTGTCACCATTTTTTATTTTTTAATGTGTTCCTTCTAATTTTATATAAAAGAAATTACTATTTTTTTGCAAAAAAAAAAAAATCAAGGGATAAATTTTACCTTTTCGTGTGTTTTCCAATCATTATTTTGATTCACATTAAACTTAAAAGCTACTAAGAAATTACCACCATAATATTCTATGAGTAAAAAAAATTCATAAGTTTTGTCAAAATCAACTCTTTATCCATTTAACCTTTTATATTTTAAAATTTATACATGCTATTTTTATATTTAAAAATAGCAATATAAAGGCCAAATACTTGATGTTTGATAGCATAGTTAGGGTTTACTCTTCTTACTTAATAAAATAGATATATAGAAAAAAGAAGAGACACGAAAGACAAAGAATAGATACTACATAGTTAATAGATATGAAAGAATGTGAGGTCCATGTGCATGTTGTGAAGAAGTTATCCATATTAGAGATAGACAATGAAAATGATGCAATGGTGATATTGATGTAAGTGTAGTAATAGATTTTTGCAACTTCAAGGTGGCATAGCATGTGGAATTTCATTGAGAACTCAAAAGGGAATATGAGTAGTTTCATACCTATTTTACATCATTTTATATAATTCTAACTTTATTTTTTATGCATTGTTTTCACAGTCATTTCAGACATTGTGGGAAGCAAGGAGACATTAATACACTATCTAATGCACAAAACATTTTTAATTGCCAATAAAAGTAACTGGAAAAGATGTTATGGATGGTCTTATGTATTGGTAAGGAATCAAAAGTTGCAAAATGTTTGTGTATTGCCCATAAATTAATGAATGAGAAGCCAAGTGGGGGAAAAGGTGCACACTCACGTGATCTGCACATGATGCATGTGAACTGCACTCTTATATAAGTTTCTAAAGATGTTTCGAATTAATTTTCAGAACTTTGGTATTGTTGGTTAGGTTTGAACTTTTAAGTATATGTGCATGTGTTTGTGGTATAAAATTTTGTTTGCATAGTTAGTAACACAAATGATGGTAAAAGGTACTTAAAAAATATTACACTAAATTTTTTTTAAATAATAACTAATTTTTTAAAAAAATATTATATTTACTAAATTAGATATTATTTTACAAATTAAAAAAAATTAATATTTAAAGTAATTTATATTATTATTAAAAATTATGATATAATTTTTAAATTATATTTAACATTAATTAATTACTAACTATAATTTAGAAGCTAAAGTAATTAGTAATTAAAATCTTAATAATTAATATTATATATTAATTTAGAGATTATTTTATAAATTTTATTAATAATAAAAAATATTTTAAATATTAATAATTTTTTATTTTATAAAATAATATTTATTTTAGTCAATATAATAACGAATTATTATTTTTATCTAAATTTAATTTTTATTTAATAAAGTATTGACAAAGAACATTAGCATTAGAAACAAATAAGCAACATGTAAGTATTAGGGTTATCTTGAAAGAATTTTAATTAACATAAAAAAGAGTATTTTTTTAATATAAACCTTCTTGTTTTTTAGTCAAGAGCAAGTTATACTGTATATGTGTTCATTTTTATATAATCTCTATGTTAAATGATAATATTGATATGGCAATTAAGCAAAAAAACAATTCTTAATTTAAAATCAGTTTCATTAGTTATACGAAGGTACAATCTTTTTTACGGTTTAACTTACACATTTTTTGGAGGTACAAAAATATCAAAAGAAAATTTTTAATATTTAAAAAACAAAGGTGAAATGAGAAAAACCAATAACCCACAGAACAAAGATCTAAACACAAAATGAATACCTCACATTAAAAAAATTGCAAGAACAAACATAATCACAAACCAATTAGAGTGTGTAGTTAAATTTAGAAAAATATTTAAAGATAAAAAAATTATTGTTTTTTTTCATAAAGCAACTAAATTGTGAATCAAGTGATTAAGGTATTGGATATGACGTTAACAATTGTTGAATCATATATATTTGACAATATTGACAAATTGCTTGTTATGGAAGGGCTTTGTTGGTTTCTAGAACTTTCTAGAGCACATTTTCTTTTTTTTTTTGAATTTTAATATTAGATATTTATGGATTAAAATAAATTTCTTGTTACTAGATCTTACTGTTCCTTTGGAAGAGGAGGAGAAGGAAGAAAAAAAAATTGGAAGAACATTTGGTGATTTTATTGGAAGACTTTTTCTAAGAAAATTAATTATACGTAATATGTTTGAATCATAATTATCTAAAGTTTTATTATAGATTATAAGTGATTATAGACGTCTATAATTAATTGCAGATCAATTGTTCATTACATTAGAATATTAATAAATAAAATAATATTTTTTATTTCTTTTCAAATAAACATTTTGTATCATTTTTTTTCTTTTTTCACTAGATATGTTTCTTTCCTTTAACAAAAAATGTAAGTTTGAGAAAATAAGTATATATTGGATCTTCATTTGTTGATCTTCAAAGATACGTTTTAGATAGTAAAATAATATTTATACTTGACGTACCTTAGGGTAGTATCTGATTAAAAATATTAAATTTAAAATTTGAAAAATATTTTGTTTTTTGTTGATTTCCTTTTTTTCGAAAAATATTATTATAAAAAAAATATGTTATTATGTTTGCACAAAATCATTTTCACGAAAAAGGTCATCTTCTTACTGAATTAGAATAAGAGTTTTTGTTAGAATAAAAAATATGTGTCTTTTTCATTAGATAATCTAGTGTGATAAAATTAACACTTTTAGTAAAAAACATCATTTATTTTTTTATTTCCAAAAATGTATATGAATACTTTAGAAATATTTGTAATTAATCAAATAGATTGAGTCGAGATCATGCACTAAAGTAAATGACTTTGATGTGGTTTAAAATATAGACTTCTTGTACTTTAGTTTGAGCATGCATTAAAGTTTTTTTTTATCATTAAGTCTAAAGATCTATCATTTTAATAAAAGTAAAGAATAAAAATTCTATAAATAAGTCATTCATGTTTACTCTTTTTTTTGTTAAATACTTTATTCCTCTAAATTATATTGTCTTTGAATTCTTTCTTTAAAATTAAGGATAATTAATGTGTTTTTATTTTAGCATAATACAATCTTAAGAATGTAGCAATGTGAGATCAAATTAAACCGGTATTTTTTTTTATTTGGATAAATAATACTAGGAGTACTCAATCTATGGTAATGTTGGTATATTATACGTGGATGAATATAGCTTTTATATAATTGTTAATGATTGTTGAGAAATTATTGTGGAAATTGTGAGTGACTCTGGAAATCATGATAATAAGAAATGGGTGTTCCAGTTAAAGTTGTAATTAACACGTTATAAGTTATTTTTGTGAAATTTGTTTGTATGATAGATGTCACTATGTAAACAAAAACGGGTTGTACACTACTAAGAGAAAGAGAAAAAGTGAATTAGTGTTTTTAAATACTCCTTTTCTATTAATAGTCTGAAAATTTTCTTTTAAATAATTGAATAAGAAGATTGTGAAAACAAAAAAACATAATAAGTGGGTGTTGAATTATATTTTCAAAACTAATTTGAAATCTTTTCACAATTATTGTCTATCTATGAATTCTCATATGATAGTTTTGATTTTCTTAAATGGTTAGCCAAAAGATATTATTGTGTCTAATGAACTAAGACATATGTATATTTACACACTTGACAAATTTAGTAAGTGCATAGTCTTAACAATTGTTTTCATAAGGACTTTTAAAACTCATTGCATCTGATGGAGCATAATAGATGCAACTTCATTACTTAATGTCTTCACTCATTTCAAAGACTTATTTTCAATATTGTTCTCCTTCTTAAGTTATTATAAGCAATAATAACAAGCAATGTTAATTAGATTAAGGAGAAGAGAAAATACATAGGATATTTTATATTGGTTCGTCTATCGCAACAGACTATATTCAGTTCTCAATCAACAGATTGAGTCTCATTAAACAGATTAATGTCTTGAAATACATTTCGAGTATTATTTGGGCTTGTGATCACTCTTGACTATTTCTTTGAGTATTCTTGACAAAAGTCACTATTTGCTTAATTAAGTATTATTTGGACTCGTAGTTACTCTTAACTAACCCCTTAAATATTCTTGACACAAGTCACTCTTGACTTAAATGATTATTCTTTAGGATCGTAGTCATTCTTAGTTAACCCATTTGAGTATTATTGACACAAGTCAATCATGGCTTAACGAGTATTATTTCCCTAGTCACTCATGACTTGGCTAAGTATTATTTACCAAGTCATTCTTGGCTTAACCGAGTATACTTTGGACAGCTAGTCACTCCTAGCTACTTTCTTGAGTATTTTACCAAGCTACTCTTGACTTGAGAAGTATTGTTTTTTAAACAACCATTCCTGGATAAGGTAAAATGGGTGATTTTTTTTAATGATAAACAAATTATTGGGTCTGACTACTAGAGAAGATAGTGTCTTTCGACGAGTGCAAGGTTTTAAGCCCTCACTCCCAGTTAGATCATTTTATTTGCTCTCTAAGAAGGGGTTACACCTTTCAACGTATATAATGAATAAGTTTACCCTCCTTGGTAGTTGGATTAACACTCACAATATTCTCCATGAAGTTATTTTGGATCCAAGAATATTGCAAATTCTTTGCTCTAAGTGTGGGGATCTCTCTCTTCTGCTTCTTGACAGCTTTAAGGGGGTGCTTTTCATTTTATCAACAATTTGACACAATATGTTCTCTGGTCTTTTTTTATTAAGGGTTTTATATAGGCACTGGAAGAACATAATCGTTGAGAGGTTATTTATAGTAGTTGAGTAGTTTCAACTTCTATGTGTATCCTTTCTACATCTTAGCTTGATTACATTTCATGCATCTTTGAATGTGTTCCTTCTTTAACAATGTCCTTGTTCATTGAAAATACTCATCTCCTTATGTAGCTTAACCTTTTGCACCAATTAATGGTAAAAGTACACACCATACACAATAGATAGGTGGGTCGGAGTTGAAATTCTTTTTATGTAAGAAGTTTGGTGTAGAAAGTATATTTAGCTCTTTTTCTAACATATCATCTAATATGGACTTTGTCTAGCACCTTTAACGAATATCTTTTGCATATGAAGACGGTGAGTATTTCCTACATCCAAGGAATAAGGGTGATATTGATAAGTGTCATATTTTAGTAATATTTCATATTAAAATACAGTCACTTATGGATGTTAATTGATAAAATAATTATAATATAATCTCTAATTTATGAATTTAAACCCTTTTACATATTTGTGATTATAATTTGAATGAGAACGATTTATTCCCAAATTTGTGTTAATTTCAGGATTCTAAGGAAGAATGAGATGAAAGGGCAAAATGAGATTAGACAAAGATAAAAAGGGAAAGCTAGAACGCTCCAGCAGTCACCCAAGCTCGCTCAAGCCAGAAGCTCCTAGAGGATCTTACCCAGACGAGTTCAATCTCACCTAGGTGAGATCACTCCAGTGACATTGGGTCTGTTTTCGTCCAACTCGCTCAAGTGAGCCCCATCACGCCCAAGTGAAAAGTCACTTAGCCCAAACTCAGCTAGGTTAAATATGAGACGTTAGGCACAACCCTAAAGATTCAATTGGGAGAATAAAAGGTGTTAGAAACCATTGAGGAGGCAATCGTTAAGAAAAAACATCTTGAATCTTCTTTTCTTAGCTTTCCATGCTTGTAATGGCCAACATGAGTGGCTAACTCTACCCTTTGGGATTGGGAGTAATTTGTTCAAACTCTTATGTATTGAAGTGATATTTAAATATATTTTGTTCTTGATTGATGATTGGTATTGTCATTTTATTTGTAATGTTTGTTTACCATGATCAATATCCTTATATTTGACTGTAAAGTACTTCTAAGTTTTTGACCCAAATAATAATGCTTAACATATTTAAATGTTGTGAATAGATTTAAAATGTTAATTGATATCAACATCTAATCGTAATGCTAAGGAGTTTTTATAAATATGTGAGAAATCGATATTCAGGATACTCTCTTAATAATTTTATATGCGAGAAATCGATATAAATGACTTTTATATGGACATTAATATCAATCAAAGGATAAAATATTACTATGTTGTTCAAAATACAAAAGAATTAGAAGGATAAACCCCAATCCAAATTTTCTCAATTGAATCAACAACTCTTTACTTTGTTTTTATTTAATTTTCATGCATTGTCAATATTAACTAAAATCAAATTATTATACATATTCTTATACTTAGTGAATGTTACTATTAGGATTTTAAATAATTATTCCTTGAGTTGATATCCGTCTTTAGAAACAAATTATTACTTCTGATTCGGCATACTTATTGTAAAATGAGTTACCAAGTTTTTTCGATAATGTGATTGATACATTTATTTATGTTTTATAATATATATATATATATATATAATAATAATAATAATAATAATAATAATAATATAATATAATATTATATTGTATAATGATTTAGAAAATATAAATCACCTTAGTGTATGTGTGTAAATAGTTATAATCGAAATTTATACAAAATGAAATTGTAGCTAATAGTTAGAAGCTCTATAATGATATTTTATTTTCCCTGTAGTTTGGTGAGGGGTCACCTAAACTTTCAATGATCTGTATATTAATTATATAGTAGTGGATATATGTGTTATAGTTATTTATATTCAACTAGTGTAGTTTATTAAAGTTTGTATAAATGAATATTTTAAATATATAAGATATATTATAATTAAATTTTAAAATAAATAAATATTTATAACGTATAACTTATATTTTAATAGTATAATAATTAATTTATACGGTAATATAATGGTATTTTTTCAACTATTAGTAATGTATTTTAAGTATTATTAAAAATGATTAAAAAAAGGAAAGATATAGATTAAAGGGATAAATAAATATTAAAAAAATCATAAAAAAATTGATATCTAAATCTTTAAGTAATATTTTTTAACCCAAACTTAACATTCAACCTGATTTAATAAGTACATTTATGTTAAAATAATAAAATAAATCATCCTTTTGTAAAATAGTGTGGCCAAGAAAGTTTTGAATGAGTTGCATTAAACCATAATTTAATTAGGATTAAAATTTTGAAGCTTAGACTAACTTGTTAGCAAGTTCAACAAGTTGACTGATAAGACTTGACCTCTTTTCAAAACCCTAATTAAAAATCTAAAAGAAAATCAATGCCACTCACCAAATTTCACCATTTTTGTTTTATAATAGGGAAAATAGTTACACCTAACCTTTCACATTATACTGATTTAAGTGTTTTACTTTTATTTAGACTTTGTGAAATGGTAACGAGGTAAAAGGCTCTTATCACCTTAAAGTGACAACATAAAATATCCATTAAATTTCAGAACCAATTATTCAATTTCATAAAACTATCAATTTAATTTGTCATGAGTATATTTTTAAGTAAATGTTATTCAAAAAAAATTCTCTACAATGAGTTTTATCTAGTCTTTTAATTTTAGATAAGATGCCAATCTTACTTACAATATTTACTATTAATTTCATAATTTTTTTGTATAAATAAGATATCACATTTCTTGCTCTCACAACAATATTAGATAACTTTTTTTAAGTACTTTTAAAAAATGTAAATAATAATTTGTAAACTAAAATTAGTTTATACATAGATTAATTTTTTTTTAAAAAAAATTAAGTAATTTTAATATTTATAAAAAATAATTTTATATATGAACTGATTTGGAAAATGTTAACTATAAGACTATAATTAAGAAATCAAAGGACAATTTTTTTCATGGAACATGGAGAAATAATTTTTTTAATAATAAACACTTCTTAAAGTTTTTAAGTAGTATAATTAGAACATTGGCCAACTAATTTTAATTTGTAACACCTCTATTTTTATTTTTATTCTTATACATTTTGATAAGATAAACTTGCCTAAACATGCATAGAAAAAACTAAACACAATTCAATAGTTTGGGTCGTTTGGGGACAAAATTAGGGTTTAAAAAAGTTTTGATTAGTGTGATGTGAGCATAAAGATTATTAAGATATTAATCTAAAAAGAGTTGCTAATTAATTTTGGAAAGAAAAAGAAAAGTTGCAATGGTTTTGTCTTGGTCATACTTTAATAAAAAGTTATGCTTAAAATGAAAGTTTGTGTTTCTTCCTCTATTGGTGGCTTTTTCTGCCTCCAAAGCCATGATTATACTCAGAAAAGGTTCAATTGTTTAATCAAAAATTGCAATTATTTGAGTATGAAAAAGATTAGGTTTAGTCAAACCATATTTACAAAATTGCCCCTCTCAACCATTGGAATTTAAAACTCTGACTTCACAGTCAAACATTCTGCCACTGTGTACTGTTTTATAATAAAAAAATAGCACCCTAATCCCTTTCTATTTTTTTTAATAATAATTCAAACGGTACATTTTATTAATTTACGAAATTTACTAAATTCAATTATTATATATATAATTATTTAGAAAATGCATAGATAAATTAAGTACTCACCTACACATTATTTTTTAATTATCATTTAATTATATTTTAAAAATATACTATATTAAATAAAGAGTTAAATATATTTTTCATACACATATTTTACACAAAATTTAAATCTTTTAAATAATTGTAATAAACAAATATTAAAATAAGTTATTGTTAAATTTTATACCTAAAAATATATTTTTACATAAAATTAATAAAAAAATTTATTTTAATAGTTTTTTATTTATTTTACGTAATTAGAATATCTATAATTTGACTAAAAACAAAAATTAATTTTACATTTATATGAAAAAAATATATTTAATTCTAAATAAAATCATTCATAAAGTATTAAGTAGTTTTTTAAGTTATATGCGATTTTATAATTTTATTACTTAATGAGAATGCTTAATTTAATCTTGTCAACATAATAAGTTAAGTAAAATAAATTAATCTTTGCGGAGGTGTTTGTGTAGATATATTCTTTTGTGTATGAAATCATATAAATTAATTATATAAACATTTTTCTCTTTCAAATTTTAGGCTGAGAAAAAAAAAGCGAATTAAAATAATATCAACATTGATATAAAAAAAAGTCAGAATAACAATTAAAATATGAATATAATTAACTTTAACTGTAATAATCATAAATTCTATATGTGAAAGAGACAAATATTTATTTTATATCCTGTATATTTAATGCAAAAGTTAAAAAAATGTTTTAAATATACATTGTACTTTAAATCACATTAAAAAAGTAATTAATATTTTTCAATAAAAACTCATATTTTTGTTTCTTTGACGTGCGGTTGATGTACAAGGGACAAAAGATATTAATAAATGCTATCTATGTTAAAAAGTAAATATTACTTATTATAATAGAATTTTAAAATAAAAAATAGTATGGAATATTTGCTTTAAGTTAATTAAAATTGTAAATTGTTAGAATATCTTTTTTATTAAACTTACAAATATGTATTGAAAATTTTCTTTTAAAGCTGGATTTTGGATCATAGTTTGATAAACAAACATACCCAAGATAATGCATACCTTAATTTCCATTTATTAACTAATTAATAAAAGTACATAGATGGACTCAATTACAATTAAGGGTCATGATATTTTCAAATATTTATATGACATAAATGACTGATACATTATCTTAATTAATGAAAAGCATATTCTGTCCTTGGTTTTAATAATTTTTAGTGATAATTTTTTAATTGGTAACAAATTATACTTCAACTAATATATTATTATTACATAGCACTACTAAATTCCAATAATTGAAACTAAACCACAAGTTTTAACAATAAAATTTCCATCAGAACAATTAAATCTGTGGGTACCAACTTAATTATATACACTATCAATGACCTCAATTCACCTTGTCTTTTTCTTTAAATAAACTTTATTTTTCTATTCCCATTGATTTATCATTTCATTATTACAAGTACACTTATTCAAATTTGTTTTATACATCCTTAATGAGTCAAATGTTTGTTTTTTTTTAACTATATAGTTTTAGCTTATAGAATTTGGGATGAATCTAACTCTACTCTTCTAAATTAAAAAAAAAACTATTTACTAATTTAAATTTAAAATAATTGTTTTATAAACTATTCTTGGTTTCTTAATAAATTAAATTTAAAAAATAAGAATATATTCTAAAATTTGAAAACAAAAACATAATTTTTAAAAAATTATAATTGCATGTGCAAATGAATCATCATCAACCTAGGTAATGGCCAAGCCTGCAAAGTTGCAGAGGCATGACATTGATTAGAAGGGAACAATCTAAAAAATGTTCCCACTACTAGAATTTGCGATCTGCAAGAACCAAAACAAAAGTTCAGAATACAAATGCTAATGCCAGCTACACTTCAAAACATGTCAAAATTTTCTGTGATCCCTTCACCATTATGTGTCCAAAATCCAAATTCCACAGTCAATTGCATCACCATTATTCTGCAGGAACAGATATGGCATCATGCAATGCTTTTAAGGTACTAAAATATTTATCATTTATTCAGTTTCTACCATTCATATTTCTTTATTAGATCATTTATTCTTTATAGTTTTTAACTGAATATTATTTATTCTTCTAGTCTTCTCAATCTCTCATATTTCGAAGTAAACATTTATCAGTATCATTCAAAATAACCCCAGGAGATTCATCAAATAAATAAAGTGTAAGCTATAAGTTTATTCATTTCTTTAGATAATAAGATAAAATATAAGAGTATAAAAGTAGTCTTTAAATCTTACTTTAGACACCAATATGCTATGAAAGAATTCATTTATTCTTCCACATGTGTTAAAAAAATAGTATATGTTAAAAAAAGTAAATATATATATATATATATGTGTGTGTGTGTGATGGAAAATAAAAAGTATTGAAGGGGTGTTATAAAAAATGAGAAATCTGAAAATGAAAGTCTAAAGTTTCTATCACCAAAAAATTAAAAGGCTTTTAAGGTTTGGAATGTAAGCATTTTATTAAAAAAAAATAAAAAAAAAATCTGTTGATACAAATAGGACAGTTTGGTAAGTATACCTCAGAAGAAGCTAGATTTGGTTTGGAGTTCAACCCTGTTGGATTGAGGTTGACTCTCTCTCTCATCAACCCACTTCTTCTTTCTCTCTCCTCTTTTTCTTTCTTCTTCACTCTACTTTTTGTTAGCTTATTGAATACACTTTTTGGTTCCAGCTATAAATGCTTCACCTGTTTATTGCATTTTTGCTTTACCTTTACTGTTTCTCTCTCTGTCTCTCTGGTTTCCTCCATTACAAACCAGGTTTCCTTTCCAGCTAGTTAGGTCCCGCCCATCCTTAAGCACAGTACCCACCAACCGTTTTCCCCACCATTGCTTTTTCCTACTTCAAAATCTAGCCATTTTCACCCTTTCTCTCTCTCCTTTCATTTTTTTTCTTCATAAAAATAGTACTTTTGTCTGGCATTCCAATCAATTTTTGTTTATTTATTTCTTGTTATCTTGGTCTTGCCTTGAGTTTAGTTGTGACCCACTTGAGGTCACAATCCACTATAGCTAACTGCATATCAGAAACTGCATCTTTTTGCACCATCTGGGTTTTGTATTGTAGGGCTTGTTGCTCTTTTTTTCTGGTATTGTTCTGCCATTCCCGCACCTATCTATGCTCATTGGGTCTGTTGGGGTTCAGAGAGAAGGCCCTTTGTTGCTCCTGTGGGTGCTGGAGATAGAGGGTCAAGGAGGATGATATAGATCAACACAAAGGTGAGTGCTTTGTGTCTTTTAGAGCCACTTTTTTGGTTTTTGTTTTGTTTTGGGGAATTGGCATTTGGGTTTGCCTTTTGTTTGCCTGGATTATAAGTGATTCTTCACAAGTTTACTTTCTAGTCTTGTTGGAATTTTATTGTGATTAGAATTGCTTGAGATACTTGAGGGGTTCTTACTTTCCTTTTAAATTGTGAGTTTAATGTCGCTTTTCTGATTGGAGTGATGTGATCGCAAATGGGTTTCTGGTTTGTTTTAAGTGTTGCAATAATTTTTGGTTCAGAATACCTGAATTCCCGCAAATTGGTTTAAATGCTGCTGCCAGATTATGTTGGATTTTGATAAAGCTGGAATTATTGATTAGATGAGTTGCTGATTTTGGTTGTTTGTTTATGTGGATTCATTGCATGAACTTGAAACTTTGCTGTAAATTAGAAGGTTCGGATGTGTGTTGAAAGTTTGTGTGAAGGGAATACTTAACCATGTTCTTGCATTCAGGTGGGAATGTCTTGATTCTACTCTGAAAAGTTTGGTGGACATATTTGATTGACGACTTGTGGGATCCAACTATGTCAGAAAACAATTCTTTGCATGTGGAATTATCGAAGAAGACTTCGTTTTTGGGATTGAAATTATGGGTTTTGATTGGGATTGGTGTTGGTGCTTTTATAGTTCTGATTCTTTGTGCATTATCTGTATGGGTGATGTTCCGGAGAAAGTCTAGGAGATCTCTGGACAAGTTCTCTTTGTCACAAATACCGCATGTCTCAAAAGACATCAGAGTTGACAAGGTTGGGGTGCAGACTTCTTATGATCAAGCAGAAAGTGTAGCTATTCCTGTTCATGACAAAGCAAGTGAGAACAATTCTGACAAGTTGTTAGTTCATTTGCGCAAGAGCAAATCTGGCGATGCTGATAATATCAGTCAGTGCAGCTCAGTTTATCATCATGAGAGAGGATTTAGTTCAATGTCAGGGGAAGAAGGAAGCTCCGGGACTGTTAAAAAGCAGTCTGCATTGGCATTTGGAGGAGTAGTAACTGCTTCTCCTCTAGTTGGCTTGCCAGAAATTTCTCATCTTGGGTGGGGTCACTGGTTTACGCTTAGAGATCTGGAACTTGCAACCAATCGCTTCTCTCCAGAGAATGTGATTGGTGAGGGTGGATATGGGGTTGTTTACAGGGGAAGATTGATCAATGGATCTGAGGTGGCGGTTAAGAAAATTCTTAACAACTTGTAAGAACACTTGATGGTTTATCCTACGACTATCATCTTGTTGCCACTATTTCTTGATTAAACAATGATCTTTGAACTTGCTCCATAATTGCATAATGTGTTGAATTCACAGGGGACAAGCAGAGAAAGAGTTCAGTGTGGAAGTGGAGGCTATTGGCCATGTTAGACATAAAAATCTTGTGCGCTTACTTGGTTATTGCATAGAAGGTGTTCACAGGTAAACTTGGTGGTCTTAATGTATCAATATCACTAATGCACATATTCCCTTCTATACTCGATCACATTACTAACTTTCATTTTGTGATGGCCTTAGTCTTACTTTTTTATTGAAAATTTGAATTGAAGCTCTTTTCTTTGCCTTGTAGTTCTTTGTCTTTTTTAATGAGTGTGGTTTCCATCTGATTTGCAGGTTATTGGTGTATGAATATGTGAACAATGGTAATTTGGAACAATGGCTACATGGGGCTATGAGCCAACAAGGGACACTTACCTGGGAAGCTCGGATGAAAGTTATAACGGGCACAGCCAAAGCGTAAGTTCTATTTGAAAACTTCAAACAGAGGACGATATGAATTATTTCTGTTGACTTGTGTGAAATTGCAGTGAAATTATTTTGTAATAACTATTTTAAAATTCATATTTAGGATGATTTCTAAATGGTTGACCATGTTAAACTTGTTACACTGTTAGTGTATCAAATTTAAACACTCAGTTTTTATTGTGTATCATCAAAAGAATGTCATCATTGTCATTTAAACACTCAGCGAATGTTGATATTGCTACTTTATAGGATATATAGTCAAGTCTTTTGCAATTTATTTGCCCGATTAGGATTCTGGGGACAGCACAACTATATGTTCTCTGCTAATCTGCTGCACTGGTCCATTGTTAAATCCCTAAACTTAGGGCACAAGGGACCTGTTGCCGAGATTATAATGTTTTCCATAGTTTTATGTTGGTGCTTGCTCCATTGGATACCTAAGTTACTGTTATGGCAGTTTCAACATTATGCCCAGTTCCACTGATTAAGCTCCCTATTTCCTATTACTGGTGGCAGGCTGGCTTATTTACACGAAGCTATAGAACCGAAAGTTGTTCACCGGGATATCAAGTCTAGCAACATATTGATTGATACTGAGTTCAATGCAAAGGTTTCTGACTTTGGTTTGGCCAAACTTCTGGACTCAGGAGAAAGTCACATTACTACTAGAGTAATGGGAACGTTTGGGTATGTAAATGTTTTGTTATCTACTTTACAGATATTTTTGAATGATTGCATGGATGGAAACTTACTCCTGTTTCCAATTTCAGTTACGTGGCACCAGAATATGCGAATACAGGTTTGTTAAATGAGAGGAGTGACATTTACAGTTTTGGTGTTCTCCTGCTAGAAGTAGTTACTGGAAGGGATCCTGTGGACTACTCACGTCCTGCTAATGAGGTATGAATTACTTAAGCGGTGCCTAATTTACTTCTTCTAACTTTGTTTTGCATGAGAAGTGATCTTTGTTTTGCTTTTTGTATAGCAGATAATATTTTTTATTATCCTCATTACAGGTGAATCTTGTTGAATGGCTCAAGATGATGGTGGGGACTAGAAGGGCTGATGAAGTTGTGGATTCAAGGCTTGAAGTGAAACCATCAACACGGGCTTTAAAGCGTTCTCTTCTGGTTGCACTTAGGTGTGTTGATCCTGAAGCAGAAAAGAGGCCTAAAATGAGTCAGGTTGTGAGAATGCTTGAAGCTGATGAATATCCATTCCGAGAGGTTCCCTTCATTGTCCTATCCTCATATTTAACTTTTGCTACTGTCTGAATCTTTTATCACAATTTGGAACTTTAGGATGTTTGTATTGCTCTTTGCTACCTGACACATCTATTAAAATGACTCAGACATCATTGGAAGTTCATGCTTTCTCTATAGCCTTTTAGTTATAGTAGTGTGCTAAGCTTCTGGTTGTGTAGATTTACTGTTGAACTTGAAACTCTTGATTGACTAATAATGAATTACACATCAACTAGAATGATTGGCACGTCAATGGGAATACACGACTTTCCAATAGCCTTTTTGTCATTCTAGTGTGTCTCTTTGTGTGGAATTATTGTTGAACTTAATATTTTTGAATGACTAATAATGAATAACATGTTCCCAAATTCATTCTCAGAATTCATCTTTACGTATGCAAACCCTCATGATTGGTTACTGTTTACTAAATGTTGAATGTCATGTATCCTCTCTAGTTTTTGTATGTGCATGTTTGAATTTATGATTTCCTGGATATTACATGAACTCTTCACCAGTCACTTCTATTGGATTTGTTAATTTAAGCTAAACATCTATTATATATCACTTCCAGGATCGAAGAAATAGAAAGAGCCGCACTGCCAGCATGGAAATTGAGTCCCTGAAGGATATTTCTGGACCATCTGATGCTGAAAATATGAAGGGTTCTGAAGGTCATGCACCAGAAACAACTCAAGGGTAGGATTGACAACCAAACTTGACTTAACCAGCTTCTACAATCGGCCTTGTTTCGATTTCTGTAACCAATCAAATACCATATATGTTCAAAGCTTGTCTTGAGATTTTTTTTGCCGCAAATCCAAGAAGATAATCAAATCTGAGAGCAGAATCAAGTTGGAGATAGCTCATCTGGACAATGAAGCATTTTCTTATTCAAGATGGGGTATTCAAAGATATATGATATACAAAAATTCTAGGAGGATGAAGTCAGGGTGAGTGTACTAGTTCGTGTTGTACATGTACAGATGTCATCTGAGCCAATCTCTCTTCCATACTGCTAATTTGCAGCCATTTTTGTCTGCCTGAGAGTTGAGATGATGAAAACTGATATTTGGCTTCGCTGTAGTTGCCATTT
>Ga0123342_1002830_pt1 | contig 28542 bp, 14 predicted proteins | sample Turbeawhitnodule_FD_89960 | JGI IMG/M metagenome (GOLD analysis project Ga0123342, IMG submission 89960) | Root nodule microbial communities of legume samples collected from Mexico - Turtle bean Mexico white nodule | ecosystem: Host-associated > Plants > Roots > Nodule | place: Mexico: Nepantla... | reverse complement strand
TTTGTAATCTTATAATTTACAACATTAAAAATAATTCAAAATATCTTTACAACAATCACATCACTCACATATTTCAATAAACTTTCTTCACACATCCACTCTAACATACCTCAATCCAAACACCCACAACTTTTTTCACACTTTCTTCACACTTCCACTCCTTCACACCCTCAACTTTCCACTCCTCCACACCCTCTAATCCAAACAAAGCCTTAGAGTTTGTACGAGTATTGTGAGTTCTCCAAATCATTCTACCGAGTGTTAGAAATGGAGAAGATTCTCCGCAAGTTAGTAATAATATAGAAAATTGTAAGTAAGTAGATAATATGGAATTAGATATACTTCTTAATATCGAGTTATAAACAACTTAAATAATTTATATCAAACTATAAGGTGAAGTGTTATGATTGTTGACTTTTTTTTGTCTATTAACAGAGAATAAATATGTAATGATAATAAATAATACAATAAGAAATATTATATTTAGTAAAAGAAATTTACAATTAAGAAAGAGAAAGGAGAAAAAATGACAAAAAAAATATTACATAAATTAGCGTATGAATTATTTATGAAACATAACAAAAACACCAAAACTAAAGTTTGGACAGGATTTGACGTGCGACCCCTCCTATAATTGAAAACAATGGAGAATGGCAATATAGAGGAGAAGTTAAAAATAGAGTCCAAGTGTGAGGGTAAACCCTAAACATGGTACATTATGCATACATTCGAATCAAATATTCTACAGATACAAATCTTTCAAGTGGATCCCTTTATCTACACACCTCACTTCAAACAAGACAAGCATGTTAGAGTAAGTAAAAAGTTATATGATTAAAATACAAAATGACAAAACTCGAGTTGTTGATGGTATATATAAATTTGTATAAAATAATAGCTTTATATTTTTTGGATCTTAAAATTATTTGGTAATGCAAGGGGTTCATGAGTTTATTCATATTTAGGATAAAATTTAATGCAAGCTAATGTTTTTTTAACAAGTCAAACAATTTTATTTATGAAAAAAAAGTACACAACTTCTAAACTTAACTCTATTCATCCTTCTCATTGCAGTTTAGGAATATGCTGATTAATGTAAAGACAAACTGAGAACATAAATTACTATGATTTCTTTAAATGATTAAAAGTGTTGAGGGAATAACACAAAATAGTTAAAGTGATAAAATTTAATTGAGTTGATTTCATTCGGATTTTGAAAATTTTGATTATAAACCAAATTGACCAGATTAATATCAAGTTTTTTTATTTAAAAAAATTAGAAATAATATAAATTAATTTATATTTAAGAATGTTAATAACAATGGATCAAATTAAAGTAAAAATAATAATTAAAAAACTAGAAATAATTTAATTCAGATAATCAAATTCATTTGAATTCCTATAAACCACATATGGCAGTGCATGAAAGAAAGTTATGCTGTTTTGTAATTACATGTAAACAGGATATATTGGGAGTTTAAACGTGTTTTTGTATTCTTTTTGAAATGCTGTTTTATCTTAGACACCATGTCCTTCTTTTGTAGGCCTATATAGGGTTCTAGGTATAGCCACTGTTCTTGTTTGCATGCAGAAGGGACAACCTCCGTTGCATGTTTCATGCTTCGTGCTTCTATTCATATATGCTTCATTTTGTTGTTATGCTTCTTTCTAGTTTCAATGATGAATGAATTTTCTTTTAGTCCAGTTCGTTACCAAATAAAAAAGAAGGATATGTTAAAATCAGAAGCCAAACAATTTTTACTATTTCTTCCAACGTCCATTCTTTTTTATGTGGTATCCCATAATTTTAAAAATTTACAATGTCTTTGTTTTTCTATTAAATTCTCTCAAAATTTAAGTCCACCTTTCGTATTGTATAATTGAAAAGAAGAATTACATTCTAAATAATACAATTCATAATTATAAAATTGACATTTATTAATTATATTATCTAGAAAAATATATCTCTATTTATACTGGTCAGACGAGATTTAGAAATTTTGGTACTCGATTATAACCGATGGACATATTTGAGATGTATTAAGGACCAGAAAAAGATTAATCAACCTAGACAGTAAGTAAATATTAGGTAATATATTTTTAATTACAATCCAAACGCTAATTTTACCCTATAATAATGGACTTATAATAATCATATAAATTATCACAAGTTTTGAGAAAAAAAAAATACGTCATTATCGTGCATTAGTTAATCCGAACACTGAATTTTGAATATTTTTTGATCGTCGAATCATCCACTCGATTAAGAGTCTACTAAAGAAAGGAAAGTTTAACTGAGTTAAATGAATGATAATTGACAAAAAAAAATTGTTAATTTAAATGAAAGAAAGAAAATAAATTATCACAAATTTTCTCAATCTCTTTTTTATACAAGAACTATCATAAATTTCAAAAGAGTTATTAACTTTTATTTTATTTTATAGTGTTTATACAAATCCAAGTACACACTGTATGGATCAGGCCACAGGGCCACAGGAGGATCCACCTAAAAAAAGAAATAGAATTTATTAGTTTGTAACATACCGGAGAGAAAATAAATTTCAGAAATAAGTTAAATATTTCAGCCTTTGATTCTAAAACAACTATGTTCATGAAAAATAACACACAAAAATAATGATAATATAATATTTTTCAAAACTATGGAGTTGTCACAAAAAATGGGTTAGAAAATGTTTTGGTGGAATGACTCCAGCAGTAGGCTCCATCTATGAAGACCAGAAGTCCAACTTCTATATTTATATATGTTGAGTTTAGTTTTTTATATTTGTTTAGGCACTCTTTTGTTTTAGTTTTATTTTTATAAATAATAATACACACATTTTATTATTTGTATACATACATTTAAATGAAAAAATAAAGTAAAAATAAAATCACATTATTATAATCATTAATTATCAGTTATGTGTGAAAGTAAAGAAAAAAAAAAGTTTCCCAACTAAAAAATTCACATGTGTTTGAACTATTGCTCATGCAAAATCAAACTACTCATTAAATCAACGAAGACTCTATTTTATTTTATTAATATACTCTTTTTTTTACAAATATATTAATTATATCTATGCACAAAACTATGAAAAAATTATATGAAATTAGTTCATTTTATATATCTTGATAAGTAACAAATGATAATAACAACAATTCATACATTAATATAACTTTTCTACGCAAAAAATAAATAAATTTTAAAACCCAACATTTATTTAGCTTAAAGATGTTTTAATTGGATACAAAATAAGGAAAAAAAACGAGTTAAAATCAATTTTTTTAATAGAGTTTCTTGATAAATAACAACGCGGACAGAGCTTGTAAGGCTGGGTTATCCAGCAGAATTCTCTTAAAAATCATGAATAATTGTGTTTTATAGAATTGAATAAAGTAGAATTAGATGAAATAACTGTTATTAGATTATTCTTTTTGAACATTTTTTTTTAAAAGGAATGAAAAGAACTCAAATTTATACTAACGCTTTGATCTGTACTGTATAAATGATAAATTTTTATCTTTAAATAATAACAATTAAAAAAAACACTTTTCAATATATAAAACATATTATAGTTAAATTTAAAATAAATAAATAAATATCTTTAAACATACAGATACATTTTAATTTTACAACGGAAAATAAAATTTATGACGTAATGCTATCCTAAAATTGATAATTTATTTTTAGCAAAAACTATTGAATTTTGACTTAAGATAGATATAAAAAAAATGAAATTGAGAGGAGAATTGGTTAGAAACGTTAATTTTTTTAACAGAATAATAATTTAAAATAATTGTGAGAATTTTTTTTGACTAGTAATATCATTAGACTATGATAAGCATACATATTAAGAAAAGAGAAAAAAAAAAGTAAGAAAAAAGGAGAGAATGAAAACTTTACTTTTAAAATTTATAATATTTTTTTTCATGTCTGGATCTCATGAATTTGGAATGAAATTGCCTTATTTTTTATTTTTTTCTTTTCATGATAAAAAAGTCCAATGAAAAAAAAGCCTTTTTCCCTTTTATTTAATTATCAACTAAGTAATATCATGTTTGAACCTTATTTACGAAACAAAAGAAATATTACTTAGACCCAAAATAAAAATAAGCTCAATTAAACTCTTTCAACACTTCAGTATAAAACATATGAAATTGAAATGGCATGCAAGAAAACCAAAGGTTGCTGAAAAGAATGCACTCTGTTCTCCGATCACGTATCCATGAACGCGCCTTCTCCAAACCTGCTTGGTTCTGTGCTGGAGTCAGCTGTTTCAACCCACTCTTCCCTGCTTGGCCGTGCGGTCCACGCGCTCATCCTCAGAACCCATGACACCCCTCTCTCCTCCTTCCTCTGCAACCACCTCGTCAATATGTACTCCAAACTCGACCGTCTCAACTCAGCTGAACTCCTTCTCTCGCTCACCAACCCCCGCACCGTCGTCACTTGGACCTCTCTCATCTCCGGCTGCGTTCACAACCGTCGTTTCACCTCGGCGTTCCTCCACTTCTCTAACATGCGCCGCGAGTCTGTTCTCCCTAACGACTTTACGTTTCCCTGCGTCTTCAAAGCCTCGGGTTCGTTGCACATGCCCTTTACCGGAAAGCAGCTTCACGCCCTCGCCCTAAAAGGTGGAAATATATTGGACGTGTTTGTGGGGTGCAGCGCCTTCGACATGTACAGCAAAACAGGCCTTCGAGTCGAGGCTCGAAACATGTTCGAGGAAATGCCGCACAGAAACTTGGCCACGTGGAATGCGTATATTTCCAATGCAGTTCAGGATGGCCGGTGTTTGGATGCAGTTGCGGCGTTTAAAAAGTTTCTTTGTGAGGGTGGAGAGCCAAATGCGATAACGTTTTGTGTGTTTCTCAATGCGTGTGCTGACATGGTGAGTTTGGAGCTCGGGATTCAAGTACACGGATTTATAGTTCGGAGCCGGTACCGGGAGGATGTTTCTGTTTCCAATGGGCTTATTGATTTCTATGGAAAATGTGGGGACATCGTGTCATCTGAAATGGTTTTCAGTACAATTGGCGGTGGCAGGAGGAATGTTGTTTCCTGGTGCTCTATGCTTGCTGCTCTTGTGCAAAACCACGAGGAAGAGAGAGCGTGTACGGTCTTCCTGAAGGCAAGGGAGGAAGTTGAGCCAACAGATTTCATGATCTCGAGTGTACTCAGTGCGTGTGCGGAGCTTGGAGGGCTTGAATTGGGCAGGTCAGTTCACGCTCTTGCTGTTAAAGCATGTGTCGAGGAGAACATATATGTTGGGAGTGCACTTGTTGATTTGTATGGAAAATGCGGAAGTATAGAGAAGGCAGAGCAAGTATTCAGAGAAATGCCTGAGAAGAACCTAGTCACTTGGAATGCAATGATAGGTGGATATGCACATTTAGGCGATGTTGACATGGCATTGAGTTTATTTGAGGAGATGACACTGAGCAGCTTTGGTATAACACCAAATTATGTTACACTAGTTTCGGTATTGTCAGCGTGTAGTAGGGCAGGGGCAGTGGAGAGAGGATTGCATATATTTGAATCCATGAGAGGGAGATATGGAATTGAGCCGGGCGCTGAGCATTATGCATGTATTGTGGACCTTCTAGGGAGGTCTGGTTTGGTAGATCGTGCATATGAATTTATTAAAAGAATGCCAATTCTTCCCACTATATCTGTATGGGGAGCTCTACTCGGGTCATGTAAGATGCATGGGAAAACAAAGTTAGGGAAAATTGCTGCCGAAAAGTTATTCCAGCTTGATCCTGATGACTCTGGCAACCATGTAGTGTTTTCCAACATGCTTGCATCTGCTGGCAGGTAAAAATTCACAATTATGATAACTAAGTTTCCTTCTTGGATAGAATTCATAAGTTAGCTGCATTGTTCGTTTTATTTTGTAGAATAAGCTGCCCATCCTAATTAGTTTCAAAAGAATTTATTTTCTTTTTTCTGCATCTAGTAGGATAAGGCTAGTATTATTGTTGTGGTGATTTTCATTTTTCTGCAGTTGCTTTAACATGTTTAGCTAAAACTAAAACTGTCTCTTCCTTATGAATTAACATTGTTTATGGTTCTTTTGCTAATGCTTGTAGTAATTGCTAAATGCAGATGGGAAGAAGCCACTATTGTTAGGAAGGAAATGAGAGATATTGGTATTAAAAAAAATGTTGGTTATAGTTGGGTTGCAGTAAAGAATAGAGTCCATGTTTTCCAAGCAAAGGATAGTTCTCATGAAAATAACTCTGAAATTCAGGCAATGCTTGCTAAGCTCAGAGGGGAGATGAAGAAAGCTGGGTATGTTGCTGATTCCAATCTATCACTCTTTGATTTAGAAGAAGAAGAAAAGGCTTCAGAAGTATGGTACCACAGTGAGAAGATTGCTCTAGCATTTGGCCTCATAGCTCTTCCTCATGGAGTGCCCATACGTATTACAAAAAATCTTAGGATTTGTGCAGATTGTCATAGTGCCATTAAGTTCATCTCAAAAATTGTTGGAAGAGAAATTATTGTGAGAGATAATAATCGTTTTCATCATTTTAAGAATGGTTGGTGTTCTTGTAAAGATTATTGGTAATATTCCCATACTCAGATTATTTTATCCATTTCATTTGCCTCAAAGAATATTTTTAAGCAACACATCTGGTTCTCTATACCCATGTTGATGATGAATGCCGATCAATTGTTACTTTCACGGTGTATCTGCCATTTCCTAATAAACTGTGCAGGGGTTTGGGGGCTGATGTACCATTCTACAAGTATCGGCATTCTGCGACAGGTGCTTATTCCGGGTGTTTACATGGTAGAGTTTGACAGGGATTTTGCTGGGTGATTTATGTATGTGACAGGCTGATTTGATTTTGGTATGTGCTGTAGTTGGTATTACTAGGATCTTGTGCCTTGAATGGGGGCATTGCATACTTTTTTTATGGTTGAGGTGAGAAACAGACAATTTTTACTGATTGTTACCAATGTTGGTGTAAATTTAGTGACTCGGTTTATACCTTGGTGTGGTTCAGGACATGCCTTAATTTAGGGGCTGTGGTGTGGCGGTGAGTGGATTGCAGGGTGGTCAACTTCTGATGATGTCACAACAAGGATTTCTCATACCAGGATGGGAAATGCGTAGAAAGTGTTTTATGGGAAACATTGCAGCTGCTGCTTCAGAGTCGTATCAAGGTTGATTAAAAGCTGGTGTGGACAATGAAACTCTATGGAGGATGCAGTTTTGTCTCACGCAAACGTACTCCAGGGCCTTAGATTGGGGCTATCTCTATTGTATGCATCGCACACACACAAGGTATCTTCATTGTACATACGAGATGGTATATGCTTCGGGAGTCAGCAGCAAAGATGTGATTAATCAGCAACTGGAATGGTTGTGGTCTTAAGCTAAAGCTTTTGATACTATATTGAGGTATGATTAAATTATTCACAAGTTTTTTTATTGAGATACTACTGCAGTTTGGTGCAACTGAATGGAAACGAAAACACTCTCATAAAGCTAATTTTGTGAAATAAAAGTAAAAAATAGATGGTTGAAAAAAATTTACATGTATGCTTGTTAGGCTAGTAAGTTGGTTAGAAAATAGAAAAAATTCTACATTGCATATAATAACCATGCTCATCATTCGGCTATAAATAGCAGGTCATTTTGTGAGCTTGATGCATCTCAAAATTATAGCTCTTCATTTGTGAGAGTTAGAAGTAAGAGTGATCTAAGGGAGTGTATTCTCTTATTACAAGAGAGCGTGTAAATGTTATCTCCTTGTAGTTTTAGAGTTCTCTTCCACTTTGTGAAAATACTTCTTTAGTCTTTCTCGCTTATCCCTTATCAATTGAGGGTTTTCCAAGTAAAAATATTGTCTCAATTTGCAACACTCAAAGGTTGGTTAGCTCCAACCTTGATTGCATTCACTCGCTCACAACTCTCTGAGAAGTGTAGAGAATACTGAACTCTGAAAATGATTATTGATTACCTCAAAATTGTGTACCAAAGATTCTATATATAATTCTGGCTTGCAAAGCTAAAACTATTTTTACTCCAGAATTAGACTGCTTATTTTATAAGCAACTAATAACAGAATTAATCCTGTTTTTAGTTCTGTTTACTTCCTGTTATTACACAATTCCTTTTTTCATGTCTATAATGTTTCGCGTGAGATATTATGTTACTATGATACCAATAGTGGTCTCAAAGCCAATAAGTTGGTATTATTTTGCTTGTGATACACATTAGTACAATGCTGGGAAAAAAATCGTATTATGTCTAACTACCACATCGAAAAATTTCTTGTAATAGTGTGAAAATCATATTTAGAAAAGTTTTTGCAAGGAAAGATTTGATATTGAAGTGTATGTATCCATATGAGACTCATCTCTCTCGTGGGAACTTCCGTGGTGTACAATTTCATGGTTTTTCGTCAATCATTTTCCTAGTAAGCAGTATTATTCATGGTCGAAGTTGCAATAGTCGGGTTTAATGAAAAAAATAATAATGTGAAACTATGACAATAAAATATGAGATAAAGAACTACAAAGGGAGTGAGTGATTCATTTCTTATGAAATTGAAGATAAGGGAAATTTAAAAATAAGTCTAGAGGCAATTAAAAGTAACCTTGTAGGTACCATTGATGCAAAATGGAAAGAGATGTATGTATCACAATGTTGTAGGAAATTTACACCTTGCAATGGTAGATTCAACTTTGTTCATTGTTGTAGGGAATGAGACTACAAAAGAAGTTTTGGATGCTTTCATATCAGGTGGACAAAAAATCCAAATTGCCAAATCCAATCTATAATTATCCAAAACCATATTACTTTTAATCCATTTAAATGGATTTATCTCAAATCTAAATCCATATTTTTGGATTTTAAGTCCAATCCATTTAATTGGATATGGATTGATAGATTGGATACATTTTTGGATTATCCAAAATGGATTTTTGGTTGGATTTTGACTTGGCCCGGGTCCAGGTTGAGCCAAGTCAATCCGAGTCGAGCAAAGTCGGTCTTAGTCCATGTCGAGTCGAGTCGGCCTGGGTACAAGTCGAGTCGATTCTGTTCGGGCCCAAGTCGAGTCGATTCTGTCCAGGCCCAAGTCAAGCCTAGTCGATCCTAGCAAAATTCGAGCCGAATTGGCCCAAGCCAAAGTCGAGCTGAGTGTGCCAGAGCCTAAGTTGAGTCGGCACCGAGCCCATGTCGAGCATAGTCGACTCGGGCAGATGTCGATCCGAGTCGACCCGGGCCGCTGTGGAGAGGAATCGGCACGGGCCAATGTGGAGTGGAGTCAGCACGGGCCAATGTGGAGCGGAGTCAGCACGGGCTGATGTGGAGCAGAGTCGGCCTGAGCTGATGTCGAGCCGAGTCGGCCCGGTCCGATGTCAACTTGTGTCGAGGCGGCCCAGGCTCGTGTCAAGCCAAGTCGGTCTAGGCCCATGTTGAGCTGAGTCGGTCCGGGCCCGTGTCAAACTGAGTCGGTTAGGCCTGTGTCGAGCCGAGTCACCCCGAGCCTGTGTCAAGTGAAGTCAGCCTTGGCCCATGGTGAGCCGAGTCGACCCGGGCCCAGGTCAGGCCAAGTCAGCTCGGATCATGTTGAACCAAGTGGGCTCAAGCCGAGTGGGCCCAAGCCCATGTCGAGCTGAGTCGGCCTAGTACCAGGTCAAACTGAGTCCGTTCGCACCCAGGTAGAACCGAGTCGGCCAAGGTCGAGCCGAGTTGACCCTGACCCAAGTCTAGTTGAGTTAGTCCGAGTCTAGGTCAAGTCGATTTAGGCCCAAGTCGAGCCAAGTCAGCCCGTGTCCAAATCGTAATGGATTTAATCTAACTGACAAAAAATGGATTTAATCTACTTTAAATGGTTTTGAAAAAATCCAAATAAATTTGATATAAATGCATATGAATTTTAAATCCAATCCATTTGTTTGGATTTGGATTGGATCTAGATTGGATTTTTCAAAATATCCATGACCACCCGTACTTTCATAAAGTTGAAGATGCATACCAAACTAGAGAAAACTATGTTGAATGAGTGAGTCAACATCAACAATCTGAATACTTTATTCTACTATGTTGAAATTTGACATTGAATGTTGAGCATATATTATTTAAACTCTAAATCCTAGATTCTAAACCTTAAATCTATTTAGACATTCATAAAATATAGAGTTTTCTCCTTACAAATATTTTGGTGGATATTTGAAAATATGTGAAGTTTTCACTTTGGAGAATATTCTTGTATAAAGTGATTTGATATTGTATAATTTGATGACAACATTCCAACTCTCGTTTGCAGTCTTCTTCTATGTATAACTAGACAACATTGAATCTTCAATCGTAAGGTGCAAATTGGCTGCAACGTTGTCATCTTTCTCTTACCACTATCCATCAGTTATATCTGCAGGTCTACTTTTAATTGCATCTAGACAAATTTCTTTCCTAAAATTGCACTTATATTCCCATAGGAAAAAATTATTCCTATGAACTTTGGTGTCTCATTTTTAGTTGCCTCAAGTTCGCACTATTTTATTGTTTTTCATTGAATTGGCTTTTCAACTTCAAACGTGAATAGTACCACCTATTGAAATAATGATGGTAGGCAGTAAACTACTGCCCCAAATGAGTTCCCAATAAAGAAAGTTGAATCATCAATATACACTTAAATGCCAATAAGTCTTTCATTGATAAAACTTTTCTGAGAGATGCACTTTTATATTATATTGCAACTCTTTTCTGATGTGACAAATCAGACTATATTGCAACCACAGAGCATATTATGAATTTTCATCGACACTATACTAGTGTGCATAACAATGGAATAATATCAACAAGCTATTCACTTTGATACTACTAATTGGGTACCATAGTAACATAATAATATCTTAGCCAAAAGATAAGAAAATAGGAATATTAGCACAATACTTTTACACCAAAAACCAGCATTTAATAAGGGAAAAACCATGGGTCGAGCAAGAATAGATAAGTATTGTCACTAAATGGAAGAAAAACTACAACCCCTATCTTAATACAAAGTACATACAGTATACTCTCTCTCATAATAGAATAATCTTGCTTCTAGCTCCCTCAAATGAGGAGTTACAATATAGGGATGCATCAAGTCCATGGAATGACTTGCTATTATGGTAAAGGGATGAAAATGGTTATTAAATATGCATGGCAAAAATTTGTCTACTTCCCAACCAACTAAGTAGCCTAGAATTGCGTAGATGTAAAAAAATTTCAACCATCTATATGCTTTACTTTTATGCCAAAAGTTTGGGTTACGTGGTTTCACAGATTTAGTCATCTATGTAGTTAATCTTATTTAGAACTATCAGACTCTATTATGAAGTGGATATATTGAATTATTGGTGCGTTATGTAATGCATATATGTCATTAATAGATTTTTTATGTTAGGAAAACTCGTGGGAGTCTACTAAAGTTCGAGAGTTTATTTAGACTTTCAAGTTTGATAGTAAAATTTAACTTGTATAGTGGTCATTTTCATTGCTATTATTTTAGATGTTGAATGCACTCATTCCTCGTGATCAGATGAGTTTAAGAAACATAGATTATATTCCACAAAAAAGTGGCATTCTAAATAATTTCAGATGTCTGCTGCGTAAGTAACATATTTTCCTTTATTTTCTTCTGAAGTAATGTTTATTTGTGAATCGCAATCTATATCACAAGGATCACTGACTTCGCCATCTAAATCCACCACTTGAAATCAGGATTCAAAAGTAAGGCTCTCAGCTTCCCGTCTGACTGATTCAAACAGCACAGTGGACAGGTACCTCTCACCAAAGCTTGGGAAAATAACCTGTACCATATCAAAACGGAACTGTCCACTAAGTGAAACTTCTAAAATAATGCTCATGACTCGTAATCTCAGTTGTCATCAATCAAAACTAAACAAACAAGATAATATATTGACAAAAACATGGGACTCTGTTCAAGTTCTTAACAGACATTTGTACAGAAAAAGATCAACTTACAACAATAAGTTTTCCAGCATTTTCTGATCTTTTTGCTATCTTAATGGCAGCTGCAGCTGCAGCTCCAGATGATATTCCAACCTACAGTAATATTTGAAGTATAGGCTATTATAGAATAAATTTGTAACATAAGCGTATGGTTTTCCAAAATCAGAAAAAAAGACGAAATAGATAACTACTATTAGAGGAATAGGCTCAATTATGGCTGTTATAGAGGTTTAGAACTTACAAATAGGCCCTCTTTAAGTGCAAGAAGCTTTGCAGTTTCTATTGCTTCATCACTTGATATCTGCCAAATCATACATCCATTATTTAACAAATCTTAAACTGTTACTAATGTCCAAAATAATCGCAAAATAATGACAATTATTATCTTTCGAATAATTACATTGACAAATAGAGTTATCGTGATGCAAAGGTGCCATTCAAGTTTTTCCCAACTAGGGACTTGTGCAGGGAAGGAGAGAACGATTATAATTTGTAGGACAATTGTATAGCAGAAACTATATCTCAATGCGCACCATAACTTCCTTAGTACCTTCATTTGTTATCCAAAACATAATAAACTATATGCTCCTAAACATGAAATGCCTTATTCAGTTGCAAAAATTGGCCTGGCTCAAACCAAAGTGGGCACAATGCATCAATATCAGCAAATTGGTACTAAAACAAGAAACACCCAGTATGAAGCCCATATATTAAGAACTTTAAGTTATTTATCAATGTTCATATGAAATAATAAACAAAGGACTTTTCTCATTGTTTCCCAAAACTGCACATTGCATTGCCAAACAACTTCAGAATATGGTTATAATATTTCGTTATGTATTATTATGTTAAGCCTTGAAAAATACAATGCTATTAAAAAAGTATTAAAAGCTTACTTGAACTACTTCATCTAAAAGACTAACTTCCAATACTCCAGGGACAAAGCCAGCACCAATCCCTTGAATCTTGTGTGGACCTAGATGTTCACAATGGCAATATGCTTATCAGAAACAGCTTAAAGAGCATGTTGTTATCTCAACTCATTTTATTATAAAGAAAAACCATTCAGCGTGTAAATAGGTAACTACTAGAGGGAAAACAATCGGGAAAACATATAGGAACAGACTTATAATTTAGAGATATAACTTTCAGAGAATGAAAATATTAAATTTCTTTAAGGAAAGCATGTGATAGTCCAAGTGCTGCAGAGTGGAATAACATATTTAAGAATCAATGTTTTTATTTAGGGGTTATTCTATTTTTTCTAAGAAATTTTAGAATTTCCTCCTATGAGTTTTTTTCATTAATTTTACTTGTAATATTTTATGCTCAATGAAAATATTATCATAAGAATTTCCATTTTGATTTATTTACTATTTCATGTTACATGAAATTAATATTTAAAATTGTGATGTTATAGTTAATCATGATTTACGTAGGTTTTTTATTATCTTGGGGTTTACAAGTACCCTATAGTTATTCACAATGGAGCAAAGAATGTGTTATAACTCACCAGGTTTTCCTCCAGAGAGCACTGGACTTTCAACTGGTTCCACACCATATACCTTCATAAAAATAAAATGAGTACATAAATAAATAAAAACAATGACAGAGACGACCGCTTCAGCTGTAAACCATAACCAAATATATCTCTCAATTGTCAGGAAAAATTACATGCACAGTTTTCTTAAATTATATTTAAACATATACAAATTTTAAAAAAGTAACCTTTATATTAGGATTCTGCTCTTTAAGAAATTTTCCTACACCCGTTATGGTGCCACCAGTACCTATACCACTAACAAGTGCATCAACTTTCCCTCCTGAGCCTTCCCATATCTCTGGACCTGTAGTTTCATAATGTACCTACAAATACAATGATCACAGAAATGTGTCACCCAAGTTGTCAAGCATCCACTGCTACAGTTACAGAACAAATTTGTACATTACCTTAGGATTGGCAGGGTTTTCAAATTGCTGGAGTATATAGGCATTGGGAGTCTTAGCTAATATCTCTTCAGCTTTCTGAACTGACCCTATTATTCCTTTTGCAGGATCTGTCAGAACCAACTCAGCTCCAAAAGACAGAAGAATGATTCTTCTTTCAAGACTCATTGTAGCGGGCATTGTAATTATAAGCTTGTAACCCTTGGCTGCTGCCAGGAATGCTAATCCAATGCCAGTATTGCCACTCGTTGGCTCAATGAGGACACTCTTCAGTAAAATAAGATAACACACATGCAACACAAATGATACTTGTGAACTCAGGGTTACACCAAATTAATACAAACTATTTTATTTTATTTTCTCTCTTCCACTTCCTAGTTTTTTTACACAGAAGTTGTAGCAGAAACTAACCTAACGCCTACCAGTGCTTCATACACCTTACTTCAAATAACTGCCATGTGGTTTAGTGAAGTTCATTTTGTAAGTTGAATATGAGAAAACTTGTATGTACTTTTTATTTCAATCAGGGAAACGTACCCACATCTACTATTCATCATGGGATCGCTTTCATACACAAACATAAATATCATAAAAGAAATCAAGAAAACAGAATACACTAAAAAAATAGAGCTCTTTTTGAGGGAAAATTATAGAGGCAAATAAGAAATCTCTTTCTCCTCCTTCTGTTAGCCAATGAGACATTTAGACTATGTAGCACTAACACGGACACTCGGACACTGATACGACACGGACACAGATCTATATATTATATAATTATGAATTATATAAATTGACAATAAAGATTTACATGCACAAGTATGTTCCAGATTATTTTTTAGAGAAAAAGATGTTTTTCATGACTGGTTCACAAGGATTTGTTTCTTATTTTTATAATCATAATAACAATTTATACAATAAAGTTTGAATTTTTAGAAAATTAATATATTTTTTCTTTTTAAAATTGTGTTAGAACCGTACTAGAATTGTCAGAAATCTAACAAATACTTTTTTAATTGGACAATTCACAGATACGTGTCCTACAGGTGTCATACATACGACTGTCGGTGTTCAATACTATCGGACACCGATACGCTATTTAAGAGGAGTGTCCAAGCTTCATAACATTTAAACTTCATCAATTAGACACGATAAGTTATTTGTGACTTGGCAATAAAAGCAGCTTCACTATTGAGCCCAATTCTATGCAATTTCTTTGTACTAACCTGTCCTGGAGTGATAAATCCTTTTTCCTCCGCATCAGCAATCATACTTAACGCAATCCTAAATTTACAGTGTATATCATAGGAACAAAATCACAAAGTGATTCCAAAACATCTGAAAGCAAGAACCAAAACTCAATTGATTGTAGCAAGGTGAAAGAAACCAAACCATTACCTGTCTTTTACACTTGAGCATGGCTCCATCAATTCCAGTTTGGCAGCAACCCGGGCAACAGAACCGTCCGCGATTTTATTCAGGTATACCAATGGAGTTTTACCAATCAACTTCATGAAATAAAACAACAGATATCAGTGTGTATACTATAACAAACACCAAAACAGGGGAACAACACTTTAAAAAAATACATTAAAAATAAGATCAAAGAGCAGAAACTCACTTCTGTGACATCTTTGGCAATTCCAGCCTTTTCAACTGCCATGATATCAGCTCTCTACAATGATGGAAAACAAAAAAAAAACATTAGCATACTGATGTGCCTTAACCCACAAAACGACCAACTTTGTGTTGTCTATCAATGGAATATGAACTATTTCTGAATTATGAATTCACCAAGTTTCCTATTCTCTTTGGCAATTAGCTTTAAACACACCACCACTTCAAACTCAATCAGGGTCAACAAGAACAACAAAAATCTCAACCTTTCTCATGAAACATCTATACCCAAATCGGATAAATATATAACTTCGGTTACAAAATTATCTAAATTGAGTGAGCCTGGTTTCACTAAAAAATGAAAAAAAGGTACAATTCCTTGATACACTTTGCAAGAACTAAATTGAACATGACTGGTATAGATAAATTAAATTCCTGAGTGGTGTTGCGAATGTGATGAAGAGAAATCCTGGTTCAGATGCCTAATTGGAAATTAAGCCTAATTGAGTGGAGAGATCAAAGAGTGAGTCACCTTTGGAAATGACAATTGCACAAGTCTTGCGTGTGACCTGACTATTAAATCTTGTCTATATTAAATAGAGATATTATTCTCTTTTGTTTTGAAAATTCTTCAAAAATCATTGGTGGAAGTTAAAAAATTTTGAACATTGCCATCTTCTCGTCCACATAAGTTTCAAAAGATGACATTTATTTCTTAAGCATATCATATTCGAACAAATGTGGCTGTGATGCATGCAAAAATAGATTGTAGCATTGGAATGGATAGAAAGGGCATTTTCCATTTTTATTTTATTTGTGAATTAAGATTCTAAACGGTATTTTCACACTGAATTTAGAACAAAGAAGAAGGAAAATACATTAGCGTATTTTGGACGTTATTCATAATACTATCTTTCTAATTTAAATGCATATACTCACTTTCTTTCTATACTATTTTTTTTTTCTTATTTTGTTTGTACTATAGAACATAACGTAGCGTACTATAGAACATAGCGTAGCATACAGTTAAACACTAACACATCACTGAAGATGATTCATTTATTGAGTTAGTTTAACACTAGTTTGCAGAAGGGTATAACTATAAAAGGATAAAGTTATTTATATGTATAATTCAATTTTATAAAAAAAATTATTTTGTAAATGTTTCAAAAATTAAATTTTATCCAAATATATCTTTCTAATATTTTACGATAATTATTTACAATTGAATTTGCACTACTTTTTTAATAATTTTCTTTTCAATGTATGTAAGGCAACAATGAGTTGAAAGTTCAATGAGAAAAGGGTGATGATGAAAACAAAAAAATTTATTAGTTGTCTCAATATATTCATTTACTGATTTTCTTTCTCAATCAACATTTTGTTTTTAAATATGTGTACAGAAAACACTTTTGTTTTTACTTATGGTTGATCACGACAAGTATGTCTTTTTATTAAAACAATCAATTGAGTTACCAGTTTTATTATGAACTTTGATTTTATATAATCTACTATTTAATTTATTAAATTTCATGAAACATTGTATACAATCACAACAATCTTATATAGAATATTTTTAATTACATAAAAATGTATAATTATATCAGCTAAGGTAATTTTGATTATTATGTTTATTAAGTTGACTTCCTTGCTTTCCTTGTACAATGGTATAGATATTAATATTATATTATAAGTTATAGTTACGTAAAATTAATTAATTAAACCAATTAGAGTATCAATCGATCTCATATTTTTCTTTGATTGATTAGGGTATGTTGTAAATTGTATCGAAGGAAGAGACTGAAATGTTTACCTCTACCATATACTTTTTTTTATAAAGAGATAACAAAAATGTCATTCCTATAATATTAAAACATTAAAATAGCAATATAATAAAGATTATATACAAATAACAATTATAGTTGATTAGTAAACATAAAAATAGTAAATACGATGATAAGGAAAATAAATAGTTTATAAAAATCACAATTATCAACTTCTTTTCAAGATTACCTATATTAAAGTAACTGATTTACATATTTTTTGTAATGATATTAAATTTTACTCAATTAAACAAACTCAACTTTTAATAATTAAATTTAGGTTCTTTTAATTATTATTGGACCCTCGGTTTACTAAACTCACTATCATGATTCAAACTTATAGTACAATTTTAATGATTTTATTTTAAAAAATAACATTCTCCAAACATATTGTTTCTTGAAAATATGTTTACTAAGCTTAGGTTTTTAATAAAATTATTCTTAAAGGAAAAGTAGCTAACCTTTTTTTTAGTTGATATTTTTTTATGCTATAAAAATATCACCTTGTTCTTATTAAATTGTTTAAGATGGTAACTAAATGAAAGTTTTGGATATATATATATATATATATATATATATATATTATAAAAGCTGATAGTAATCTTAAGAAACAAGGATGTGAACTTTTTTAAACTCAGCTTATTTCTATTGAATTTTATGATATATTAAAAGGGATATTGAAATTTTGAACAATATAAAATCTGAAGCAAAGCAAAGCATATGTAGAAATATGCAATTTGGATTTATTCCCATCATTGGTTTTTCCAATTGTGGTTGAGATTCAAGGTATGACTTTAATCAAAACACACTAGGTTGCGTAGACACAACAAACTTTGACCAAAATATGAAGGCAGTTTCTTCCTGCAAAGAATATTGTGCAAAGATAAAACCAAAGAATATTTTGCAAAGATAAAATGGTCCCTATATATAAAAATTGTATATTTATTCTTTTTCATTATTGTATATTTATTTTTTTTATTCTGGATTGTGAAATCTGACAAATTTTTCAACAAATTTTTTGGACAAATTTTTTGGACTGAGGTTCTGTAAAATTTCGGATTGACACGTCTGATAACTTTATGGATTAGTGCTTCTTGTAACCTTTTGGATTGGTGCTTCCGATAGTACATGAATGACCGTGTTAATCAAAATAAAAAATACAAAACATCCATAATTAAAAAAATCATTCTAGATCCGTCAATCCGTAATTCAAAATATACATTCCAGATTCATAATTGAAAAAAATCATTCCAAATTCACCAATCCGTGATAGAAATTAGGCTTCTGGATCCAACAATTCAGAAATCAACAATTTATGTAAACTTTGCTTCCAGAACAACCTTCATCCAAAAAATAACATGATTCACTTCCATATTCCAATTTCAAATAAAAGATGAAGGTTAGTTAATTTATAAAATTGTGAGGGTAAAAGAAAAAAAAATGTAAAGTTACAAGAACAAAACCGAAAAATATGAATAATGAGCGTCATTTCATGTTAAATTAAACCACTTAACTTTTTCAAATATAAGAATATATGTTTCTGTTTCTGACAATTTTATGTAAACTATTTTTATATTTTAAAAATATAAAAATTTAGTCATTTTTAAAAATCCATTTTTAAAGTTGAGAAAGATTAAATCTACGTCTTTTTTAAGTTTAAAGACAAAAAATTATAAAAATCTTGCCACCTTTATCGATTTATAAAGATTAAAAACACAACTATTTTTTTTTTCACCAATATAAGAAATGATGGACTGAAATTCTTTTTTCAAGGAAAAAATTCACTTAACAATCATAATAATACATATTCAAGTAATAATATTTTAATTAAATTTTTAAATTTATAATTTAAAATTCTAATTTATATTATTAAATTATTAAAATAAATTTGTGTATTATCAGATGGTCAAGAAGAATCACCTCATAAAATAGTCGAAATTGACCTCAATAACATAATCTATACTTAAAAGAGTCCCTTGATAAAATTGTCTTACAATAATTAAATTGTACTATTTTCAGACCAATATATAATATATTATCAATAATATTCGTGCTAATTAAAATTCATTAATATTCGATTAGAACATTAATTCAATTAAACTCTATAAATAGATTGACAAATAACAAATAAAAGAAAATACATATTTATTATCTTTAAATACCGAAAAACTATCTTTAATATTTGATAATTTTTTGCAGGTATCTCAAGCGGTCACCAAGACCTTATCACGCCAGTTTTTTCAGTCCGAAATTGACATAGAAACCCTATAAGAAAATTTTGTATTGTAAGGATTATTTTTGATTAAAAATAGTAGAAGTGTGAAATTTTTTAGGTGGGTAGCTCCACAAAGAGAATTAGGGTTTTCACGTGAAGAAATAGTCGATGTCCCCCATTAAGGTGCTACAACACTGAGAGAAGATGCTTCATTTATATCCGTCATTCATGTCTCTACAATACCCAATTATCGATCACATGTTCTGTCAACTAAAAAAGGGGCCACTGGTTCAATGGGACTGGATTTGCTTTCTGGGTTTTCCTCGCTTAATCTCTCTACCTTCACATTAGCGTCACCATCAATGTTCTATTGAAAAACAATCTGGATTTTGAAGCTATTATTCCTTGGTCCAGTTTTTCATCTTTCCTTGGAGTGTAAATTACGTGTTCAAGTGAGCCAAAATTGCCCCTTCAACAACACCCTTAGAAGCTAGCTAGGCCAAACTTGGAATATTTAGAAATGGAATGACAGCAATAATGTAAGCATGAATTTTGATGAGTAAATGTCAAAGCAAAATGGTTCATGATATATAAGGACCCCTGGGCTAGTAAAAAGTAGGAACCTTGCCAAGTCTGCGTCTTATTCACAAAAGAAGTGTCATTGATTTTTTACAGCAGATACACATTTCGCTTTTACTTGAGACTTAATCAACGTCTCTGCAAATCACATCTGCACTTAATTTTATCTGTTTTCTTTTCACTCCTCCATTTTTTTTCTTTGAAGAGTATTCATTATTCGAATTCTGAATCATCCTCGGAACTGTACTCAAATTTATAGATATATTGCCACGAATTATCATATAATTTGTCCTAAAATCAAAAGCCGTTTCACCCTAAACATACAAGGAAAATGTTACTTAAGGGACACTAACTTGTGACCTAAAGAACATGTCATGCATGCAACCACATCCCTTCTAGCCAGGCTTGTTTCACACTTTCGCCAAGCTCAAGCATCATCATCCACAAACACAATATCATAACCTTTTGAACGATGATTTTGACATCAGAGAAACAAGGGTACACGAAAGATGAAGGCCTAGGCTACAAAGATAATCGGAAGTTACTATAACGGGAATCGTCGTGAAGGACAAACCAAACTGAGAAATAAGAAAAGTGGAGTTGCAAGCTGTAACTGGACTGTGTAAGCTTGCTTAACATGTGAGAAAAGATTCCCTGCCTCCATGTGGTCTTCTTTTGCAACCACCTATCTTCTGTGTTTCTTCCTACTTTTCTTGGGTTGTTGAGTAGTGTGAATACTTTTTCCTAGGATTCATAATTGCAATCTCTTTCCTTCATATTTTATTTCAATAACAGATATTATACAGACTAAATACATACCACAAACTAAATTTTAGTTGGCAATGTTCTCATACTAATTTCTAAGCCTGGTTTACTCGCATTATTTTCTCTGCATCTTTAATTTTGGGCAAAAGAGAAGTTAATGCTACTCTTACATTATCTTCTCAGCATCTTATAATAAAAATAAGAAAAGTATTTGTCAGCATCAATACTTTCTACATTTAGTAACCAAGAGGATTAATTTAGAATTATTCTTTAGAAGAATGCCAATAAAGGAATGTAATAAGATACCACCGTTGAATGGGTACTTACAAATACCACCGTTGAATGGGTACTTACAAATAGCATAGTTGAGTATTACAAGTGTAAGAAAACTACCCATCAAAGATTCCCTGCCTCCGTAGTGGTCATTGCAATAACTGTATGTTTCTAGTGCTTTCTTCCTTCTTTTTATGGATACTCATAAAAGATTCCCTGCCTCCTTAGTGGTCTTTACTACTAACTCACGTTCTGAATGTTTTCTTCCTTTATACGGGTTGTTGCGCTCAGTTTAATTAGGTAAGTAGCGTGAATGCAATGCGAATACTATTCCTACTATTCAGGAACACATAATTGCTATTTGTTTTCTTCATCTTTTATCCCCAACCGATATACTGTTACACCAAACCAAATACACATCCCTGATTTAGCTGCTAGGATTCTCCCAACTTTCCCTCTCGACCAGGGTTACTCGCATTCTCTTTTCTCATCATCTTAGGTTTTGGGGAAGAAAAAGGTAATTGCTATTCTTCCTAATTATTCTCTAGTTAATCTTCCTAACATTCTATAGAAAAATATATTACATAAAAAAAAACATGTTTAACATGTTAAAAACATTAATACTTCATGCATTTAATAAATAAAGGGTTAATACTTGCAAAAAGATTTAGAACTTTTCTTTGGAGGAATGCAGTACTAACAAACACCATAGTCCGGTAGTGCGAATGCAGAACCGCTCATCAATGTAAAAACATTCATCTCAGACAAAATTATTTCCTTTATAGTCTTTATACCATAGTCAACAGCTGCCAAGAAACAGATTACCTTTTTTCTTTTTTTGTTTTCCTTCAGTTCGATCCCAAGATAAGCATATAATGTAAACACAGTAAGTCTTTCTACAACTAAACCGAACAGTGGTAGTTGAGTTTCTGATGTTTCTTGGCCGTCCTAGTTACTTTCCACAATCACCTAGTACTATGGGATCAACATTAGAAATACAGCTTCTCCCCATGCAGAGCAGGAAGTGGGACAGTAGTTATAATTAACACACAGAACTGCTACCGTTAAACGGTTAGTGATTACAAACAACATTGCGAAAGTAAATTGGATCAAGGTCGTCATATCAGTGGTTACCATCTTCGAGGGTTGTCATTTCTATCGGTAGTAAGCCTGCTGATAAGTGGGTGCCAAGACATTTCCATAGCCACCATATGCAGGATAGTTCATAGGAGCCGCTGGGTAAGACCCTGCAATAGCTGGTGCAGGCTCGGGCGAATAAGCAGCATAAGGATTTGCTGGGGGACTTCTGCTGCCATACATGTGGGGTGGGGAAGGGTATGGTGGAAGAGCAGCTGGGTATTGCCCGTGTGAAGGAGACCTAACAAATGTAGGAGCAGCAGGGAAAGATGATACATACGCATTCGTCAAACGCCCAGCTTTGGCTGGTGGCATTGGACCTCCATTGCTGTTGCTTGCTCGAGTTCTCTTATTGGCAGGAACAGCAACCGGTTTCCTTTTCTCGGTCTTCACTGTCTTCACCTTCTCCAACTGTTCAAGTCGCTTCTTCAGATTTTCTGGAGGGAAATCAGCCTCAAGTTTGTATTCTTCAATGCATTTAATCACAGCCCTGAGTGCAGACTGCTCTTTCCTTGCAGCTAGGTACTGCCAAATTTCATTCAACACGGAAAAAAACAAAAAGATCGTTAATATATTAAACCCACCTCTTCTAATAACTCGAAAAAACAACACCACACAAATAGAGCGCTTTTACCATTTCCTGCCCTTTTTTTTCTTCCAACTAATCAAAGAAGCAACACAAATAGATGAGAAGAATCAGAAATCAGATCAGTATCTAACCAAGTACTAACACTAAGACCCTGAAAGATATCACCACTCTATTCCCCTATCTAAAACTGAATCCTAGCCATATTCTTTCTAATAAGCTGCATCCTCTGTCTATACAAAATAAAACAAAAATAGAAAACATGTTCGAAGCACCAACTACACATTCACAGCTATACTCGTCAAGCATGAAAGAAAAGAAAGTTCAGCCTCCACACATCGAACTAGTAAGGGCTGATTTGAATAAACTACTCCATAACCTTTACTAGAAGAACGAAATAAACCGAATTAAACTACTTTCCTATGCGCTAGAATTAACTTCTGGAAAAGTTTTACTCGTTCAAGTACTAAACCAAACCAAACCACGCATAAGCAAAGACAAAAAGGGAAAAATACCGCTGCTCGGCCTGCATTATTAGGATCTTCCAAAATAGAAGCCGCAACTTTCTTAGCATCCTTGAGAAAAGACTTCAACAAGGGAACAGGAGGGAACTTGTCCACAAGACCCACTTCATATGTAAAATGAACCGCATCAAGCTGCTGCCCTTTGCTGATCAACTCTTCAATCATATCTAGAAACAATACACGCAAACACAACACTTTCAGCAAACAAACAACAAATCCACAAAATCAATTTGCGGAGAACCGTAATTGTAACTATACCAGGCATTTGCTGAGTAAGACCAAGCGAAAGCGCAAGCTTCGGCATCTGTTTCCTCCAAGCGGAAGCAATAACAAGCTTCCTGTACAAATCCAAGTCCTCGTTCTTGACAATACCGAAGGTAACCACGTGCTGCAAGAATGTGTGGACGTCAGGTGTCTTCACGTTTTCCACGCCGCCACGCTCCTCCAAGATGGTCTTCCAAGTTTCCGCTATCTCCGTGGCCTGCTCCTTCACGGTGGGGGTGACCAACAGCCTTGATTTTCCGATGACCGGGTCGACGACGACAGGAATCAGAGACTCGAGGACAAGGACGCAGGCCCAGCCTAGGTCGTGGCCGGGCTTCTCCCCTCTCTTGTCGACCGGAAAGACTTCGGAGATGGCCTCCAGGACGAATTTGGCCGGATCGACGCATTCTGCGAGGGCGACGGGGACCTCGGCGCGTAATCCGTCGAGCTCCTTCTTTTTGGCGCTGAGGAAGGTCCAGAAGCCGAAGGCATCCATGCGGAGACAGAAGGACTTGAGTTTGAGGACAAGACCGGTGGCGTCGTCAACCTCGCCCCCGCCGTCGTCCGCGTGGTCGTCGAGGAAAGAGGATAGGGCGGCTGTGCGGCGCGTGTCGAGCGTGCGGAGGGCGATCTGGAGCGTGGCGTCGAGGGATGTTTCGCGGCGGTCGAGCAGGCGGAGGGAGTCAGAGGTTGCAGTGTCGAGCGTCCGCATCTTACCTTTTAGGGCTTCGGATTTGTGCTTGAGGTCCTCCTCAAGAGAGGAGAAGTGGTCGGAGAGCTCCTTCCAGAGGAGGGTGCAGCTGGTCATGAGAGAGGTTTGGCGCTGGAACTCGTCGAAGCTCGGCTGAGTCAACTCGCTCAACTCGCCAGGATCGGGGATGGACCCCATGGTCGCGAACTGAAGAGAGAACACACGAAAACCCTATCTCGCTCGCTCACTCACTAACTCACTCACTGCGTTCAATCAATCAGAGAAGAAAGAAAGAAGCAACGAAGCAAAGAGTAAAGGTGGTGCTGGTAAAATGAAATGAAGAGTGAGGGAAAGAGCCTCTGCTGACGTGGATGGGTAAGGTGGAGACACGTGTTGTCGTTGTCTGAAAAAGGTGGTTGAGGGGCGATGCTATAATGCGCTGGGTGTGCGTACAGGGAAACAAACTAGGCCAGCTTGATATTAGTTTCTATAAATTATTCATTTTCACTTTTCAAAATAATAAAACAAACACACATGTTGCCGTATATAGTATATACTTGTTTTCTTTATATCTGCTTTTAGATAATGTTTCAAAAGTATAATAGCCCTGCAAATAAGGAAGTAAAAACTCAAATACACTCTTTTTGTACAAGTTTAAGTACTCTAATTTAATCAGATATTATTATGTAAAATAAAAATCACGATTCAATAAACCTAATTAAAATTTTAAAAATCGTTAAACAAGTTTCATATCAACACGTTAAAAATGTTGAATCTAAAATATTAAAATAATTGTAAAGAAATAAATCTCTTAATCTAAAAAATAGTAGCATTCCTTGATAAGAATAATTATAAATATCAACAGTTTATTGGGAAGAATTTCCTTAAAAACACGTTTAAAATAATTATTTATTTATAAATTAAAATTTATTTACGTTAACATAAACAATTTTACACTCCATTTTAATTTATTCAAATTAATTTTAACTCAAAACATTTATTTGATTATCTTATTTTTTATTACAAAAGTTATTGTCCAAATTATTATTTTTATGTTGATAACTGTTATTTTTATTTTGATAATAATAAAATAATAGATAACAAAGATATTAATCATAGTATGCTAGTTGATTATAAATATACTCAGAGCAATATACAGTGCCCACTACCAAGCCAAACTTGCAATCAAATACTCAAGGGTATGTTCCAGTTAAGACTGTATTTATTCAATTAATCTATTTGAATTATCCTATCAATTTATTTTTATTTATCTTATTAATTTTTTTATCTTTAATTATATATTAACTATAAGTATCACATCAAATTGTACAATTAAAATAAGATATAACGGTAATAATAATAATTAAAAATTAGAAAGTTAATTTAAATTGTTTGACTCAGATAACCATTCCTTTTTGTTTGACTGAGAACGTATAAACTGAACTAAACATACTAATTACTTTAGTTTAATGCTTGAGAAAAGAAGAAAAGACAGTACAGTTTTTTTAATAAACATTTAATAAGATTCTATTATTTTTACTTATATTAATATGATGTGGGAACAATATAATTGTTTTATTAAATGTGTGAAAATATTTGATTTCAATGATACAAATGCTGAGAATAACATGGTAATCTTGAGAGACATGAAAAGTTACATTTTTAGTTAGAAATAGAGGTGGTAAAATTAGAGTATAGAATAAAATTGATGAGAAGGGAAGAATAAAGTTAAAATTTGTCTTGAAAAGAATGATAATTGAAATGTTGAAGTGAGTTGGCAGAAGAATATTTTAGAAATTAGTTATGGTGAAAAATCCATAAAAATGATTGAGAGTGTAAAGGAGAGTGTCCTAGGAAACATTGGAATAGGGGCGTATGGGATGAAAGAATGTAGAATAGTTGTGTATAAATGGTAGAGAGAAGAGAAGATAAGAGAAGAGAAGAGAAAGAACTTTCCCAGAAATCGAAGATGGATCTGATGACAGAAAGAGACAGAGAGGAGTGGAGCTCCACATGGGAAGAGTCAGATAAAGTGGTAAAAGTGAGTGAAGAGAATGAAAGATAAGAGAGTAATTTAAATTAAATTAAAAGGAAAGGATTAAAAACAGACAAACACTATAAACATTGTACAGCACCTGCTATCACACACAGACACATGCATGCTTACAAATCTCTGTCCCTGTTAGGATAACCTATAATTCTCCCTCCACTTCCATCTCTCTTTTTAGATTCCACTCTTTCAATTAATAATACTTATATTCTTTCTAATTTCTCTTATATTTCCTTCTATCACATTATCCTTTCAGCCTTTTTCATTTTCACCCACATTCATAAAGTATCCAATTCAAAAATATTTATTAAATTTCTTATAATTTTAATACGATTCTAACATAATTTAAAAAAAAAATACAGTAATTTTTTAAAAATTCAAATTTTATTATATAAATTGTTATTATGATTATAAAAATAAGAAACAAATCATTGTGAATCAATTATGAAAAACATCTTTCTACTCCAAAAAATAATTTGAAACATAGTTGTACACATAAATATTTATTATCAATTTATATAATTCATAATCGTATAATATATAGATACGTGTCTCCGTATTCTACATTTTAAAAATTTTACGTATTTTCGTATTTGTGTATACATAGATGGTGAACCAAGGATCAAGGGCGTTAGTTAAAAGCATGAAAATAATTTTTTTATAAAAAATGTTTGGAAATTACGAGAGAGTACACCAACATATTTGATAAAAAAATCATATTATATTGTTTTGAAGCGTCCTTGCTTTTTTAGTAAAAAAAATCGTAAAAATATTCTTAACACACAAGTTACTATTATTTTCTCCTTAAAACTAATTAAACTAAACAAAAATTTGATTTGGAGATGGCTATATTATTCATATACATGAATGTCAAGAGTAATTGTGCATTTATACCAACTTTGAAAAGTAATTATTTATACATATATGTAAACCCCTTTATGATAAGGGGATTCTATCATTCACGAACACGTTAATATACTCTGGAAACTTAAAAAAGGTTACTTTAATTTCTGGGCTTAGACTTCCCAAAAACACAGTATTGATTATATCATCCCTAAAAAGATAATGCTAACGCACAGATACAAATATAAGAGTTTCAAGAGGTTTATTCCGTATATAATACAGTTTAATACAAAAATTCATGCGAGTATCTTGTTCATTTTGTTAAATAAAACTAATTTCTTTAGTGACCCTGCCAATTCAAAAACACATAAATTGGTTTTCTACGAGCACAAGAATAAAAAATAAAAACATGCATTTGCTTTAAATGAGCATAAATAAAAATAAATAAAAGCATACATGATTTTTCAGGCACTTCTAGGCCTAATTAGGTTTCCATGTTGATGAATGAAAATCATTACTACTGAAAGGAAGCTAAAATCTCTACCAAAAAAATAATGTGAACTGAGTTTTAATAGCGACGATAAATTGAAGTTACATTTGGGTAAAACGGCAAACCAGGATAATCAAAACACCAACTGGAATACTTATATATATATATATATATATATATATATATATATATATATATATATATATATATATATATATATATATATATATAGAGAGAGAGAGAGAGAGAGAGAGAGAAATATTAGACAATACATTATTTACATTTAAAGATATCAGCAATATAATTAGCTGATAGTTAAAGAACAAACAAATTATACACTAACAATCTAATACCATTTTCACTTTCTTCTCATCATAAATTATCATGGACGATAAATTTATTAACTGTTATAACCATTATCATTAAAATCATATCAATAACTTATTTAATTAACAATGTATAAACATTGGACTCATTTAAATGCATATAATCAACTAAACTTATTTAAATGAAGGGTAAACATGAAGAAACCAAAATAAGAAAATACTAGATAAAGAAATGTCCTTTTTTGGTCATTTAAACATATCTACAAAGTAAGAATTATTGTGCGTATATATATTTATATATATATATATATATATATATATATATATATATATATATATATATATATATATATAGGAACAGACAAATAAACAGGGGGGGAGAGAGTCTGTTTTTTTTTTTTTTTTATATTGCTAAAAAAGAGATATTTTTA
>Ga0123342_1002829_pt1 | contig 28555 bp, 21 predicted proteins | sample Turbeawhitnodule_FD_89960 | JGI IMG/M metagenome (GOLD analysis project Ga0123342, IMG submission 89960) | Root nodule microbial communities of legume samples collected from Mexico - Turtle bean Mexico white nodule | ecosystem: Host-associated > Plants > Roots > Nodule | place: Mexico: Nepantla... | reverse complement strand
TCTCTCTCTCTCTCTCTCTCTCTCTCTCTCTCTCTCTCTCTCTCTCTCTCTCTCTCTCTCTCTCTCTCTCTCTCTCTCTCTCTCTCTCTCTCTCTCTCTCTCCAACCACTCGTGCGTACAGTGAGTAAGCGAGCGAATGATCAGAAAGTGTGTAAACTCTGGGAAAACGTACCTTGATAAGCTTTCAGAAAAGCTTATATACCTTGGGTTTCAGTGCTTACTGTCACGTGTCCCTCTGACTTAATCGCAATTCCACGTGGAAGGCCTTACAACGCTGTAACCCATCTTAGGGAAATTCCAACGTGTAAGTCTTCCTTCCTCGAAGTGCATCTGGCACGAGGGGTGACTACCTGGGTGCCAACTCATGCGCCCCAACTTCTAGTCACTCGCCCTGGGAGTGTATCTGCCTTCCTCTCGTACCATGCACATGGTTCACCCCTAGGCGTGGCCCTCTCCTGGGTCGTATCTGTCCCAGGGATTCTCCAGGGGTGGCGTGGGTACTTCACGAGTCAGGTTACTCCCTACTGGTACGGGGACTATGGCCTTGAAGCCACCTTTCTCTTCTCTTTATTACCGTTCTGAGGTACCGAGGCCCGAGGCCTCCTCGCCCGTACCGTGACCTCTAACTGTGCCGCCCCCTCCACGGTCTTCCCTACCCGTGGGTATCGGGGGATGACATCAATGACGCCTCAACACGACGACGCCCACACCTGGCGACGCCCAAAGTGGTCAACCTATTGACTTTCTCCCTCGGGCCCTTGGTGGGTCCCACCATATGTTTGACTTTGACTTTGGTCAACGCCCGGGGACGGGTCGGTACAAATATTAATAATTATAACTAAAACTAAAATTGCACATAAAATATATGTACATCAAAAGTTAAAACAAAATAAGTCAGGTTTTTTGAAGCATGAGCTCGTAACAAAAAAAAGGAATTATATAAACCAACTACCATGAATAATAAAAAATATACAAATACGATTGAAATACTTATTATCTAAGATTAGTTGTTGAAATATTTATTATACAAGGTTATTTTGCTGAGTTTTAAAATAATCTTTTCAAACTTTAGAAAAATTATTTGTGATGTAAAGTACACTTTCAAAAATTTAGAGAATTTAGTTACAAAATATATTAAAACTACGAAGTTTTTAATTATTTATTTATTGATGTTTAAGAAATTTGTAGTGTTTTATTGAGGTTTAAATAAATCTTTGAAATTTAGTAAAGGTTAAAAAAAAACCTCTGTTATTTTGAGGAGGTTTTAGAATAAACCTTTGAAATTTAAAGAAGGTTAAAAAAACATCCATTATTTTGCTGAGACTCTAAAATAAATCTTTGGAATTTAACGAAAGTTAAAAAAAAACCTCCGCTCTTTTGCAAAGGTTTTAAATTAAACCTTTGAAATTAACGAAGGTTAAAAAAATCTCTGTTATTTTGCTGATGTTTTAGAATAACCTTTGGAACTTAATAAAAGTTTAAAAAAAATTCTGTTAATTAGATCAATTCCTAAAATTATATTAACCTCTGTTAAATGATCTCCGTTAAAACATTTTTTTTCTTGTATAGTATAACAATAATTTAACTAGATAAATTAGAATATTTCAATTTTCAAAAGTAAATAAAAGTACTATTTTTTTAATAAGAGTTTAATTATTTTTAAAATACTTATAATTATAATTATATAACAATATATTTTTATTCAAAAAACACAAATTTTAGTTATATAAGAAAAATTATGTATTTATATCTTTTATTTCAGTTTATATGCTAGATCTAGTTTATCTCCTAATTCTATCAAACATTTTTAAGTAAAAAAGACAGTTTATATATCGATTTAAAAGGTATAAATTAGAAACCCTAAGTTTGAACTTTTTTTTATATACAATTAAGAGATTATAAAGGAAAATGCATTGACTCCTAAAAAGATAATTATTATTATTATATATATGTCAATTTGACAAGTTATATATATTAATAATGAAAATGAGAATTAAAATGCAAATGTTGAGAAAGAGAGTGTTGTAATTGTTCCTTAAACGTACTCCAAATATATAAAGTGAGCCAAGTTGAATTCCACCTACTCATGCCACTTCATTCTTAACTATATCCCAATTCATTATTTAATTTGTTCAAATGGTTTTAATTAATTATTTCATGATTCATTATAAGAGAACACAACCCAATATTAGGAATTGTTCTGTGGGCATGTAAAGGAGAACACTTTTGAAGGTTTAGCTTTAAGAACACATATGAACCGTGATCAAACAAGTGGTTTAAAACCAGAATCATCTAAAGTGGTCCATTATGCTTTTATATATCAATGTTTATTCATGAAGCCATTAACAAGAGAACAAGTTTTCTTTATTTTTTTTTAATAATATTTTTTATGTAATAATTGAAATTTGATGTTTCAGACTAGATAATATGTTAAGTTTTATAATGATACGATCTTTTATAAAAAAAAAATTAAAATAATAATAAAATAAAATGTACAACCAAAAGCCAAACCCTTTTAAATGTTTTCTCTTTCTTTGCAGGGTGTGAATCATGCCTGCATAATTCAAAATGCTCAATAATATATAAAAAAAAAAAAAAAACTTTTTCCTCTTTAGATAGAAAGACAAGAATCTGGCCATATATTGCAAATTTTCAGCACTTTAAAAGTAGTCCTCTCTAAATTATTTTGAGAACATGACAAAGAAGAATTTGAAGAAGAACTTAATTGTTCATTCCTATCACATATATGTACTACTACTCTATAAAAGATTACTAATATCTTGGCCAACCATTTATGTTGGAAGTTAAATTTTTAAAATCATAATTTGTTTTTATATCAGACAAAAAAAAACGATTTAATGAAAATATTAGGGTACTCTAACCCATTAAAAAAAATCTTAATATATAATATAATTAAGAAAATTTTAATCTCCTAATCCTCAACAAAAACTAGTAAAAATTGTTCCAACAAAACCATAATCTGTGAAATGTTTTTTGAGAAGCTTTTATACAAAACATGGTTTGCAGATTTCAAGAGAATAAAACACATAATAACCATCACTAAATTTATTTGATATGATCCAAAGTTTAAAGAGAGAAAAGATAATAAAGGAAAATAGAGGAATTAGCCATTCCAAACACATGTAGTTCTTCTTTAGTAACATTGACACATGTGAAAAATTCTTTCACATGGACTCTAACCAAAGGTAGGTCACATCTTTTGGGTGATTCATGCAAACACCAATACCAAGTGTATCTGATATGATCCGAAGTAGGAGGGGAAAAAAAACAAGAAAAAGGGAAAATTGATGACAGAAGAAAGCTATGATCCAATCTAATTCATATAGTCCCTAGCTAGAGAAACCAAAGCCAACCAATTACAAAAGCTACAAATATAGTATATTCACATAGTAATTGACTTGCTACATCAAAATTGCATATCTCATGCTGTCATTTACCATAAGATGATTCATTTCAGAAATCTGAACAAATTCACCAGACACCCAAACCCCATCTGAGCCATTGGCTTGAGGATGAGACACACATGAGAGAATTGATATGGGAGCATGAAGAATGGTATATATAAGAGAGATTCCACTCCAACCATGCTCCCTTCTTCCTCTATCATGTCGAAACATGGCTAGTTCAACCTCGTTTGCAGCCTCAAACATGTTCTCATCAGCCACCCTTGAACTCTTCTTTGTGTTTTGGAGTTTCCTAGTGACCACAGTCAGAAGATGCCACATGGCTCCAATTACAAGAGATTGGTCTTAAGTTTTTCCAGCAGAAGTAATAGACCTGAAGTAGTATATGGTATGAAAGCTTGTTTTTGTGTTGTAGAAAGAAGAGGGAATTGAAGGAGTTGGAAGTGGCAATCACTCTTTCTGAACAAGGCTTTTGATATAATGGTAATTTGGTGGTGGTGTTGGTAGTGCTTGTGGTTATCAGAAAAGGTTTATGGGTTCCTTTTGGTTTTAAAGAGGGCAACTATCACTACCATTTTCATTTCCCATTAATGAAAACTGGACCCCATCAAGCCCAACTTGCCGACAAAGCTGCCTAACTGTACAAAAAAGTGTGATCTTTACTTTTGAATTTGGTTTTACTTTTGTTTGAGTTATACTTGTACATTTGTTACCCAATGTAAACAAAGAGATGGTTTTGGCACAAACACTTGGAGGAATTTTAAGGTATTACTTTACAATTCAATTGGGTGATATCAAGTTGAAGGGGGAACACTCACTACTGCAGGAAACTAAAGACAAAATGTTTAGAAGTAGATCTTATCAGGACGTATTATGGCCAATCATTGGATCAGTAAAATCATCAGAGAATCGTCACAGCCGTTTGATGAATGATCTTTAGAGATACACATTGCATCAAAAGTGAAATTAATCAGTGCATTGGCTATGATACTTTGGTTCTTTTTTTTAACCTACAGTTCTCCACTGGTTTATTCTTCTTTTTACTTTTCTAAATTTCTAAATTTATTCTTGTGGTGTAGGATTGCTATTAATTGTCAAGTCTGCATTTCATATTTGATTCTTCGAAACTTGGAGATTTTTTTTAGAAATGAAATATAAGAAGTGATCGTTATCTCTTTAACCACAATCGTAACGGAATTCCAAGTTTTAAACTGAACAATATTTCGAATGTGGTGTTTGATTCAGTGATGTTATCTTAATAGATTTGAGGTTGAAATATTGGCGTCGTTCGTGAAGATCGAAAACTCGTTCCCTTAGTTCTTGATTGAGGAACTTGTTCTTGTTCTGGTACGTTCAATGTAATTTTATATCGCTCAGGAGTCAAGACCAATGACAATTTATATATACCTTCCTCCTATAACCCTTTGAAATGTTTTTAAGAACAAAATCGTGACGGAATTCTGTGCTACAAAACGAACAATACCTCGGATGCGGTGATTGACCCTAGTGATGTCATCTCAACACGGTTCCAAAGATGAACCCTCGTTCCCTTAGCCCTCAAGTGTGGGTCTTGTTATGGTACGCTCAATAGTCCCACATAGCTTAGAAGTTGAGGCCAAGGGCCATTCAAATGTAGTGATTGACCCTAGTGATGTTATCTAAAGAAACTTAAGGTAGAAACATTGACGTCGTCTACGGGAATCGAAACGAGATTTCAAAGATGAATTCTCATTCCCTTAGTCCTCGACTGGGTATACGCCTAATAATCTCACATCGTTCAAGAATCAAGGTTAATGACAATTTAAATACACATTCCTTTCAAAACTCTCTTAAACGCACTTTAAGGACAAAACTGTGACAATATATGAAATGCAATAGCCTCAAATTATTATTGTATGTCTAATAATCTCACATGGAATAATTAATCCTAATGATATAATTTCAAGAAAGTTAAAGTTCAAGTTGAAATAGTTATTGATTTGAAAAACATCATTAACATTGTCTTTCTTTTAACAACATTGTGGATAAAGATATGCATATGCATGATAAATTAAATAATTATTTAAAAGTAGCAATTATCTTTTTAATAAATAATTATAATTCTTTATTTGATACATTGATTAATTTCTAATAGAGCAATAAACTATTGGTTCAAATGAAACTTAAATCGATCTTTAATAATATCTCAAATTTGAATTTTATAGATGAAAAAAAATTATTACAACATAATATCTTATTAAGGATAATTAGTGATATTCCCCCATAGAGATTAGTATTGATAAATACTTATACCAATGACATCTTTTAAAGAGCTCTTATTCTCAAAACCAATCCTTTAAAACTCAATAAACAGAAGAACAACCAAAACTTATTGACTAAAATAAGGGAAAAAATATGTCTACAAATGTTCTTTTAGCCTTAATTAGCCCTATCATAATTAAAAAATAGAAATGATACTTTAAAAAAATAAAAATATCCATTACATAGAAGCTTTAAGCTATAATAATCCTCTCTCATCAAGCTGACACTAAAGTTTATAGGTTCCTGCAAATGGTGCTAGGTTGTGTGGGAGAATCAATACCTGTACCAAAATGCGATAGAGACATATGTGGTGTTATATGAACTAGTACTATTGCTCCACTACAAACCATCTAATTATCAAAACAAAAATGCACACAAATTACCACAAAATTTGAATGCGACAAAATACTCATGGAGGAGAAAAAAGAAAATACCTCAATAGTGTCTACTTAAATATATTTACCAACCAACAACTCCTTCACAAAAAGTCATACTGCACTCAATTTTATTCAACTCTTCCAATTTAGAACAATGTAGTTGAAAAAAAATTCCACTAAAGTTTGTCATTCAGATTTCTTAATGAAAATTAATTACCAACAATAACCATAAATACTTAATATTACCTAATATGTTACCTACTTAATATATATATATATATATATATATATATATCAATATAAAAATATTAAATAAAAAATAATTTTAAAAATTAAAAATAATTAATTATGACTAAATTAAATATTATTTTAAAGATTAAAATAATTATAAATATTTAAAATAAATTTTAGTATTAATAAAATTTATATTAAATTTTGAATTGATATCTAATTACCTATAATAGTTATAAACTTTAGAATTTAGAATAGATGATTGTTAATTAAAGTAAATTTAAAAATTTATTAATAATAAAAATTATTTTAAATAATAATATTTTTTTAATTTCTAAAATAATATTTAATTTAATCTATAATAACTATTGTTTTTAATCTATAAAATTAAATTTTATTTAATTATTTTCGTGTATATTTTCCTTTTCAAATAAACAGAGTATCTCGAGTGGGATTTGAGTCATTCTTCTCTGTGAAATTGCAAAACAACTGTTTGTTGTGAGGCATAAAATAAGTGGCAAAACAAGATGATTGATTAATTGATTGCAGGTATTGAGCAAAAAATATTTGACCAACTCTCTGTTTGAGTAATCAATCAGTGTCTTCTCTCTGTTACGCAAGCTGGACCCATCATGGGAATGGGTCACATCCTCTGTTTCCTCGCAAAAATATCCTTTTTCAATTTCTAGCTTTTATTATTTTTTAAGCATCTTGATTTGTATGAATTAAGTTAAAATAATTTTTTAACTACCTTGATTTCATAATATATATGTTCTTGGAAGAAATATTAAGCCCATTTTTTTCAAATTTTTCTTTAGTTTAATTTTAAAGTCATTTTTTCAATTTTAAAAATTTATAATTTTGAGAGGATTTTTAGTGATTTTAGGTATGGGTGTTGTTGATTAGGTTAGATTTCATTTATGATTTCATCAAATCTGACCTGACCTAAAATAATTTATTTTCATATGGATTAACTAATGAATTTAGTACGGATGATCTAATACTCAAATTCAGATTCACTTTTATACTTTTCTTAAATTCCTTCTACATCTACAATTTATTTTGTCTTTAATTTAGCAAATTTTTTTCATAAACTTGATTTTATTAATAATTAACTTTTGTTCTCTGTACTATTTAAAAATTTAGGAAAACTTCAAGTATCAAAATATTAAACTTTAGTATATGTTGATGTTCATTTTTTTTAATTATAACTAGGTAGTTTGGATAAATGTGTTTAAGACAAATTGTGTTAAGGAAAAATTTTGCTATTTTTTATGTTTGAAATTTGTTTGAATAAACTTCTTACGTTTATTGATTTACTTGAAGTCTTGAATTAGTTTTTATAAATGTTGTATTATTTTTTTAATTAAGTTGATACTTGAAAATTGTAACTTTTAATAAAAAAAATTAAAAAATTCAAAATTTTGACCCAATGTGTAATGTCTCCTTTTTAATGTTTACATTAACTACACATTATCTCAACAAACACACACACAAACTTTTAAGAAAAGGAAATAACAACTATGAAATATAATTCTTTTTCTCTATCCTCAACTTCTCTCTTTTGAGATTCTCCTCCTACAACATTATTTGTTCATGTATAACACAGGATTATCATTTTATGAACAAACAAATAGGGTAAGCTAGTCTTTTAAAAACTTTGACACATGTATATATTAAATCATTCACGGATATTACATACACATCTCATCAGTATACTATAATGGATACAATCTCAATTCCTAATTGAATCAATATCAAAACCAAGTGTCTAACTATAAGCTCATTAATTACATATCATGTTAGAATACTATTGACATCAATCACCACGAACACTTGACTCTACTTTAGAAAGACACGTGCCTTGAGTTAGACTCAAAGATCTGTATATGTCACACTATCTTCACTAAGTTATCACCACAACAAAGATATATAATAGGAAACATTTTTTCACCCATGTTAGGGTAAATTCCTATGATCTACCAAAAACGATTCTTGTTCACATCGCATACTAGGTCATAAGAATCTCCTTCGGCTCTCACCACCTGATATTTTCCTCTGTCATTCCAATATCAGTAGAGTCAGGATATCTCCTTCATAAATCCCCAATTCAATACATCACATACATCTCAACATAGGATCCCCTCCTTAGAAATAACCATGCTTCCAACACATCATATGTTATATCACAACCATAACATCATACACTCTAATTCATATATCTCAATTTATCATTTACCACATTTAATAAAATTCAACCCAATATATTATTTTTTTATATAAAAGCTTTCATGTTAGGCATCACTATGCAACTTGACATTTTAGCTAGGCTGACACCTCAAGTAACAACAATCATTTGTCATCACATGAAAAAGGTATTATTAAAAAAGAAAAGAAATAAAGAGATTACAAAAAAAAGTATGGGGGACTAGACCAAAATCCATATGTTAACAAAAACGATACATAGGTAGACTATACCTATTTATAAATAATTCTAAGAACAGACTAGATGGAAGCCTATTATACCAATGAAATGATTCTCTATGAATAAATCCTAAATTAGCCAACTTATCAACACACACATTCCCTTCATGAAAAATATAAGTAACCCTAAACCTGATTTTTCCACAGTAATTAAGACAAGTATTTCATCGATTACGAAGCATTCACATAACATTACTCCTAGCAATAAACACAACACAAACCAAGGCAGAATCACATTCCAACCAGACATTAGTAAGCCTCATCTTTTGAGCTTCCTCCATATCATGTATAACTTCATAAAACTCAGCAACCATAGCAGTCTGAACTTCAAGAAACACAGAGAAAGCACCAATAAACTCCCCCGTACTCCCACGGAAAATACCTTCACAAGTAACAAGACCAAGATATCCCCTAGCAACCCCATCAGTGCTAATTTTAACCCATTCTGGTGAATGGAACTCCCATATAATAGGAAGAGGACGAAGAACTTTACCAGTACGAGTATTAATACCAAAAATCTTAATCACGTTGAAATCCAACATATCATTCTTCATTGAAGCTTTAGACGAATTTTCCACTAGACAAGTTAAATCTTTAATTACCAAAATAGCCCTAGAAACATCAATCTTATCCTGAAATTTAGCATAATTCCTCATACGTCATATCATCCAAATAGAAAAAGTTATCACAACAAGCTTAATCGATTTAACCAAAGGCCTATCATCACTCTTAATAAAAGAAAGAAGATCATTCTTATTAGAGAAATTAGAAGTAAGAAAAATATGTCGAACCCAGCTCCAAATATGCAAAGCATTAAAACATTCAAAAAATAAACGCTGAATAGATTCCTCGTGCTTTTCACAAAGTGTACACATAGAACATATATCCAAACCTTTATTCTGAATATGCTGATCTGTAGGAAGCCGCCCATGAAAAACTTTCCAGAGTACTAGAGTTTTGGAAGGCGGAATAGTTGAAGACCAAATGAACTTACCCTAACCACAGGGAAATCCTGGTTCCAAGAAAAAGTCTTAGCCGATTTAAGAGTGAAACAACCAGACTCATCTAGAATCCAATTAGAAATATCATGTTCCTCCCTAACCATGATATGAGTAAAAAAAATGAGGCTTCTACTATAATGATATGGGAATATTCCAATCACAACCTGTCCAAAACTGAGAGACTGTATCCGGAATGTTAGCACCATCAGATAACCCTGCAATATTTGCTAAAGAAGTAGTAGAACACCATTTATCATTCCAGAAATTAATAAAAGTACCTTTACCAACAGTCCAAGAAGTATAATAAAGTATAGTAGCATAAAACTGCTTAAATGCAGGCTAAAGTGATGAGGATCTACAAACCATTCTAGACTCGTATTTTGATTTAAGAACCCAGACTTTCAGGAGAAAAGACCAAGGTCTGTTGCTATAAGCAAAGTTCCAAGCAAACTTAAGAAGATATTCATTATTTTCATGACGAAGATTAATAATCTTCAAACCTCCTTTCTTCAAGAACTTGTCAATTTTTCTTGTGAGCAAGTTGAAAGTCTCACTATCACTACACTCATTTGAGTCTTGATCATCCTTTTGACCAACAACTTTTAAAGCAATGCTTTTCTCATGCTTTTCTTCATTTTCTTGGTCATTAAGTCAGTTCATCTCAGGCTCATGCTCTCTTAGCCTTCTAAACAAGGAGGCAGTGGTCAATGTAGTCAAATCCTTGGATTCTGAAATTGCAGTGACCTTTGGTTGTCAAGATTTATCCAACCATTTGAGGATCTCTATGTTCAACTTCTCTCTTTCAAAGATTTTGCCAAGACCAATGAGGTGATTTACTATGTGAGTAAATCTCTTTTGCACATTCGAGATGGTTTCTCCTTTAAGCATCCTAAACATTTCATATTCTTGGATCAAGGCATGCTTCACATCTGTTGTGCCTTCATTGGTAACTTCAAGGATGTCCCACATCTCCTTTGCAAATGCATATTGAGAAACCCTTAAAAACTCATATGAATTCAAAGCATAAGTGATAATGTTCTTGGCAATGCAATCATATTGGGCCTTTTTATTTTCAATCTCAGTCCATTGGGACCAATGTTTTTCAATGAAAACATCATCTTTTTCAAGCTTAGGTACAAAAGGTTCAATTGTGATAGCATCCCAATTTCCTCTATCAACTCATTCAAAAAAAAAAAACCATTCTTAACTTCTAAAATTGATAGTTCAGTCCAAAAAACAAAGGTGACCTGTTTATAGAAGCACCCTCCCCAAATGGTATTTTTTCAACCAATTGTTAGAATTAATGACCTAAACAAGACGGGGGTGATTTGTTTTCACAATATTTTTGCAAAGTTTGAAAGTAGAGTGAAAAGTTCTGAAAAATTAACCAAATGATTTTCTGTTCAACTGAATAAAATTTCTGTTGTATAGTTCTTTATAGAAAACAAACCAGATGTTTTCTCGAAACAATTAGTTGTTTATACCAGCAGAATATAGAACAATATTAAAAACAATGTATACAAGAAGGGATATATAGAATCACACAAAGAGGTTTATACTAGTTCACTCTTAACCAAGAGCTACATCCAATCCTCAGCTAACCATTGAGAATTCATTATGTAATCAAACCTAGATTACAAAACACACACCAAGAGTGATGATCTTGAACCCCTCAAGAACACGCACCACTCTTTGACAACACCATAGTTTTCATAAACACTTTTTTGAAATTGCCTTACACGAAACACATAGAATTACAATGTTCAAAGAGAATAGAATAGAATACACATGGGCTTTACAAAGCACCCAATCCTATTCCACACCCAAGTGATGATCCAAATCACTTGATCTCTTGGAAAACGTTTTTAATAATCTTTCTTTCTTAGTTTTTTTTAAATGAATATCAAACAACCTTTATATAGACTCAAGCAAGTTGTCAAAGTTGTTAGATAATTAATTTAAAGCAATTGGAATCATTTAAAAACAGTTTCAAACTCTTAACAAAATTATGTTATAAAAATAACAAATTGTTTTCCAAAACAACAGAATGAAATAAAATTTTTGTTAAGGATTTCATAAAAACAACAAGTTTTCCAAAAACATTTTCTATTCTATCGAAAAGACAAAACAAAGCAAAGTTTTTCCAAATCATTTTAAAGACCACTAAGTGTCAAATAACAGGTTGTTTCGACAATTCAACAGGTTGAAAAACTTGCCTTAGCCTCAATCCCTTGAGACAACTTCTTCAACTGGCTGATTTGAAAAACAAGTGAATAAAAATTTCTTAACTTTTAAGAAAACATTTCTTTCAAAAGAGATAAAGATTCAACTGAGCTTGGATCATTTCAAGGAGTGAATTAACAAGTTAAAAACCACTAGACAACACACACACATCAACAGGGTCTTCAAGCTTTCCACATAGATTTGGAAGCATCAAAGCATCTTTTTCAACATATAGGTGTTAAAGAAAAGAGTCGTCGCAAATCCTTTTCTAGCCGTTGAGTAGCTTCAACTCATGGAATGTCTTCCTTGTGCCTGTGCAACTTGAACATAGAGGATGCATTAAATATGCTCCATATATGCATTATATGTTATTCTCCTTTTGAAGCAACATCCCAATAGATTATTAGGCCTTGGTTAAATAACCTTTACTCAAAATTGTGTAAAGCATGGAATCATACAAGTCAGAAAGTCTTTTCTAGAATAAACAAAGCAAGTGTCAAGAAGTAGTTGAAGCATGAACTGACTTAAGCTTTTTGCTTCCCCTTGCACGACATTGTGCAAGGATGCCGAGGTGGCGGCCTCGGGCTTGCAATCTGCAAACCTGGTGAGGAACCTGCGACAAAACGTGTCAAATGAATCTACTGAGTTTCTGGGTAGAGAGTAATACCATTCTAGGGCCACCCCGGCCAGAGTGGTGGGAAACAGCCTGTTGTGCACGTCCATGTCCTTCGAGGATAACTAAGCCTGGGTCATATATACCTTAACATGTGCTTTGGGATCCAAGGTTCTCGAGCATTTCTCCAAATTGGGCCAACTCCATCTTTGGGGCAATTGAGCCCTCATAACCTCATCCGTGAAGGGATGAAAACCCCTTATGTTGGTCTTCATTCTGTAGTTGATCAATGGGTTAGGAAGTACCTTGAAGGGCTGATGCTCGTGCTCCCGAATCCCCTACACCATCCTTCCTTGTGTGGAACTCAATGGGGTTCCCCTCCAAGATGATTTTTTGGTAGGATTGCGAGACATCGACTGTTGTTGGTTTTCTGGGGGGACCCTCCAAGATTCGGCAGTATACTCCGAGTGTTGTTGGTTACCCTTAGTAGTGTTGTTGTCCCTATGAGTTATCTGATCATGCAGTACCATCAATTCTACCATGTGTTTCTCTCTCAGGGATGCCAAATCTCGTTCCATCTTTTCCCGTATTTGGCCTAGGGCATCTCTCACAATTCTAGGTAGGTCTTCCTCATTTGCTCTAGGGGGGTCCCCTATCGGTTGATATGCATTTTCCTGTCGGATACTCATATTGAGAGTATGTGTCTGGATTTCTATAGTGGTCCTGTGAAAATTTTTAGGCCCCACGGTGAGCGTCAAATGTTTCTATCGAAAATGAGCTCAAGAGTGCTACTCGGTGAAGACTGGGTTGTCCTTGGGAATCGAGCTCCAGCTAGTCTCCAGTGTGAAATGGAAGGTCCACTTGAAAATGACTATTTGATGCTTAAGTTAGTAGGAGCACAAAGATAACAAGTTCTCAATAGTATAAGAGTTAAAGGTATGGGATAAGATAGATTGTACTTCCTAGAGAGTGGATATTTATAGGTTGATTAGGTGATATTCTTTTTATAGAATGTTACGAGTCCTTTGGATTATCTATGTAATCGTTATTAATCGTTTCATAAATAGCCGTTCATCATTTAAGACTCATTGATTAGGTCGTCTTGATCATTAAATAGAGAGTAACGGTCTAATTCACAAGTTGGGTTGTCACCTGTGCTATTTATCATTTTTTGATCTCTAGATCGAGTAGGTACAAACAATATTATGGTAATTTATTATACAGTATCCGTAGGCCCAGTAGATGAGTGAGATTAACCTGTGATCAATATGCATTGGTAATAAAATTCTAAATTCTATTATGATTTTATCTTTAAAAGAAAATTTGATGGGTTATGGAAGAAAGGTCTTTGACTTCAATTTTTACAATAACTATTAACATACTAAAACAATCTCCCAATAAAAAACTAAAAGTAATAAGGATTTATCTTTTAAATAACTTTTTTTACTGTTTCTTCCTGCACCTTCATATGTTCTTTTCCCACCTCCACAATTTTTTGTATTTCCAAAAATATCCCTCTGTAATATTCCGAATTATATAATCTGCAAATCTTCAAATTTGTAATTAGCTCCCGGAGTACATAATCCAAAAGCCTTTTTTTCATATGCATGATTAGTTTCCGAATTACATAACTAGGAAGTCTTTTTTAGCTTATGGATTATGTAATCTAAAAGTCTTTTTTCAAATGCATGTCCAGATTACATAATCCGAAAGCTACTCTATAAGGATGACACAAGAAGAATAAAAAAGTATTTTCACATTTTGTATAGAGTTGACAGAAGAATATATGGAGGTGCAGGAAGAAGCAGACTAACTTTTTTCATTCCTACATGTGATGTCAAGGTTTCAACTCATATAAGTAGTGTGGCGTCCACTATTGGGCTCGAACCCAGGACCACAGGACCATAAGATTATAGGAGAGGACTCTGGATTAGTGACTTTCCAGGATAATTTATGCATACGCCAACACTAAACGTATTGGCTTAAGAAATGCAGAAAATATCAGCTTGTATTCAAATGGCATTCATAAGAAAATATATTTCATTACCGAGATGATTCACCCGACTCAAAGCTGCCTTTTCATTGTAAAATATTTTTTAATCTGTTTGATCTTAGGACTATATGATTTTCACAATCTCATTATGATTTTCACAATCTCATTATGATATTCACAATCTCATTAACATAAATATGCGTACCTTGATCCATGAAGATTTGTTCTTCAATATGTTAATAAAAGATGATCACAAAACTGGTTTTCTCCTTCTTGACCTTTTTCTCACTTTTACAAGACTTTCTGATGGAGTGGAAAATGTCTCATGTACTTGGTTGAAGGAGGACCAATTTCTTTCTCTTAAAAAACAATTATTAGCACATTCCATCAATGTGCCTAAATATAGAAACAAAACTTTTCAAAAATACCTTTTCAAATTTCAAATTTGAAAAGTAACTACCTTTCAAATTTCAAATTTAAAAAGTAACTACCTTTCAAATTTCAAAACTAACTAATATTTTCTTTTTATTTTATTATTTATTTCTTTAAATTACATATATGCCACGTAGGACATATATGCATATTTTACATTCTCCAACTTGGCCAATGTGGCAGAACTACGTTAATTGAAAATAAACCATAAATATAAGGTTGAAATATCTTAAGCATTGGTTATATAATTATATCATCATTAAGTATAGGCTAATATGAGTCTTAGCGGTTTTATGTCATTAGATCAACATAGTTCCTTCTAAGTACTACAATATTAGTTTTCTACTTAATATGACCTATAAATGAAAGGCTCGTGATGGTCCAACAATAATGTCTTAGTCAAAGACAAATCTTGTTTGTTAAGACTATGTTAACCTTGCATCATAATATTGGTACTAAACGCGGTTTAATGAATGAAAGTTCAGCTTATCTGTGGCATAAACGTTTGGGTCACATATCCAAAGAAAGAATACAAAGATTGGTAAAGAATGAAATCCTACCTGATTTGAATTTTACTGATCTTGGTATTTGTGTAGATTGTATTAAGGAAAAACATACAAAACACACAATTAAGAAAGCAGCCACAAGAAGCACACAACTCCTTGAACTTATACACACTGATATATGTGGACCTTTTGAAGCTTCAACTTTTGGTAGAGAAAAGTATTTTATCACATTTGATTGTTGTCGTTTTGCTATCAAATTAATATGATTCTAGCGTAGACTTGTCTAACACTAGAGAGATGATAGTATAATTGTGGACAGAAGTCTCAAAGTCGTCTCCCAACGAATCCAATAGTAAAATCAGTTGATCAAGGTTTAGAATCTATCTGCAAGCAATAAAAGTTAGCAATAACAATGAAGTTCATTTATTATAAATTGTTTAAGGATCACCCAAAGGTAGATTAATTGTTTTATAATCATGAACATGATAGTAGTTAATTAATATATTTGATCAAATATGTTTAGTATATCCAAAGATTGCAAATATGTCTAATTGAAGTATATCTAATTATCATTTACGTAAGAAAATATATGTATATATATATATATATTGTATTAGCATCAATTATGTTTATTGAAATGCATTGTTGGATCACCCAAAAGAGAACTTCAATGTACATTTATTATCAATATAACTCAAAGCATTAAACTATGAACATTGTATGTTCTATGCAACATTTGATTTTGTCTCTCTTCATTCGCAAGCCTCGTCTATTGTGAAGTTCAATGGACTTAATTTTCCTGAATGGTCCGAACAAGTTCAGTTTCACTTAGGTGTTCTGGATCTTGATTTGACACTCTTAATTGATAAGCTCGCTGCTATTACTGAAACTAGCAGTGTTGAACAAAGATCTTTCCATAAGACTTGGAAAAGATCAAATAGACTAAGTTTAATGTTGATACTAATGACAATAACTGAGAGCATTAGGTCAACAATTCCTAAAATTGATGATGCTAAGAAATTTTTGGAATCTACCAAAAGTATATCTCAATCTGATACAACTGATAAGTCAATTGCTGGGACATTAATGAGTACGTTAACTACCATGAAGTTTGATGGTGGTCGTACAATGCATGAGCACCTCACTGAAATGAAAAACATAGCAACAAGATTGAAATCCATGGGATTGGAAGTGAATGAAAATTTCCTTGTACAATTCATCATGAATTCCTTGCCTCCTCAGTATGCTCCATTCCAAATAAATTACAACACTATTGAAGATAAATGGAATGTGACAGAATTGCAAATTTACTTATTCAAGAGGAAGCAAGACTCAAGAAGCAAGGAAATCACTTGGTCAATCTTGTGGGTAAGTCAGGAGTTAAGAAGAAACTAGAAAAGAAAAATCAAAGGGGCAATAAAGGATCGTTAAAGGTTAATGAGTCATCTGCTAAAATCCACAAAGGACAAAAGAAGGACGTGTGTCATTTTTGTAAGAAAATTGGACACTGTAAGAAAGATTGCCTGAAACATAAGATATGGTTCGAAAAGAAAGGTAAGCTTATTGCTTTCGTATGTTTCAAATCAAATTTAGCAGAAGTTCCTTGTAATACTTGGTGGATTGATTTTGGTTGTATCACTCATGTTTCTAATACGATGCAAGGATTTCTTATGACCCAGACCACAAGATTGACCAAGTGATTTCCTTACTTCTTGAGTATTACTTCCTCTTGAATAAGTAAACTCTGTCACATTCCATTTATCTTCAATAGTGTTGTAATTTATTTGGAATGGACCATATTGAGGAGACAAGAAATTCATTATGAATTGTATAAGGAAATTTCCATTCACTTCCAATCCCATGAATTTCAATCTTAATGCTATGTTTTTCATTTCCGTGAAGTGCTCATGCATTGTACCACCACCATCAAACTTCATGGTAATTAACATACTCATTAATGTTCCAACAATTGACTTATCAGCCATATCAGATAGAGACATTCATAACACAATAAATTTACTCTGGTTTATGCTTAATAAGTCAGGTCATTATTAAAATCGGTGAAGTTTATATATTGTAACTTCAATCATCACCTTTCAGTTTTCATTGCAAATATGTTTAATATTGTAACAAGTAATAGTAGGTGCTCTAATTTGAAAGAAAGTAATGTAAAATCTTGCATTTATTAATTAACAACTACTATTTCACGTGTTTATTTTCCAATACATTTAGGATTTGATTTCTAATTTCATATTTTCCATTATTAGTATATATATATATATATATATATATATATATATATATATATATATATATATATATATATATATATATATGTGTGTGTGCGCGCGCGCGCGTAACCAAACTAAACATTAACCTTTTATATTTAGCTGCTTACACAAACTTGAAAGCTTTCTCCAAACTATGAATATCGTTTCTCATCACAAAATTAAGCATTTTTTTTAAGTCGTGTACAACGATAAGTTGATATTTTTGGCCTTCACATCACGATAGAAAGGGTTACAGAGCATCATAAAAGTTTGAAAATAAAGAAACCAAAACTTGGTACAAGATTCCCAGAAAAACAGTGTCAGCAACAACAGTAACCTGTTATACATCTCTAAGCATACTGCTTTCATTAGTACATGCCCCAGAGAAATCTAAGTCATTAAATATTAAATGTGAACTACAAAAGCATTAAAAGGTTCGCTTACCTTCTTTCATCATGCTCTCTCTCTCTGACTCAAAGACAAAAAGCATCATGCTAGGTGCCTCAAACACTTCATTGCAGTTCAAGTACTCATACTCTTACTATATAATGTCAATAATCAATGAATAGGAGCTGATCTTTCTACAAGTGTTCATCAACTACAGTGTCACCATATCACAATACCAACCATATGATAAGAAAATAAAGGGTTTTACTGCTGCCAACCATACTGTTGGTTGCGGTTGCCACCCATCATGTTTGAACCACGCCCTGCTGCTGATCCACCATAAGGAGCACCTGGAGGATAATTTGGAGCTCCAACTCCATAGCCACTACCACCCCCACCACGAGGACCACCACTGGGCCCACCAGGCATACCACTTGAACCATACGATGCACCCCGCCCTTGGGGAGGATATGGCCCACTGCCATAACCGCCACCTCCTCCTCCTTGACCTCCACGATTCGGGTGATTGTATCCCCCACCAGGGTTCCCACCAGGAGGATATCTTCCAGGCCCACCAGAGGGACCTCGAGGCTTCCCATAATGATGGCTAGGCCCTGCAGCAACTCCTGGTTGAGACCCATGAATAGCGTGGTTAGGACCTTGTCGCATTTGAGGGTGCTGCTGACCAGCCTGCTGAATAGGGGGCAGCCGCGAATGCTGTTGAGGATGCTGCATTTTAAGACGCTTGGCATTTTCTTCGTTTTGTCGTTGCTGCTGGCGCTTTTTCTTGGTCTGGAACTCGTGTGATGACTCATATTTGGGTAAACTAAGACAAACAAAGAAGTACGAGAAAAAAACTGTAAATGACTGTTGATAGAAGCAACACATGATATAATGTTAGGAATCAAATCTCAAAGAGCAATAACAAACGGAAACAAATATCAGTGAACATAATATATTCTTTGATTTCTGAAAATGACAATAAATGTAAAAGGGAGAATATCCCCAGTGCCCACATAGCTCAGCTCCTATAGAGAAAAAGAGAATTCCCTCCTTAAGCGACAATGATTTTTTTCAAAAAGATCTGCCCCCTTCCTCTCTCTTCAAAACATCCTATAACCGAATTCCACTCATGATTGTTGATGTGCAAGCTGATCATTTAGACCTTCACTCTCTAATTGGGCTCTATCAATATATGTATATAATCCTATGAAGATCACATACTCCTTCCAAGAAAAATTAATATTTTGAAAATAAAAACTCTATCATGGGAGGCCATACCTCTTAGGATCACATGGTAATGGATCAGTCCAGAAATATTCACCATCAAGCGCATCCTTGGCAGTAATTCTCTGTCGAGAAATCAAATTGGCAAAAAATATTAGGATGCAGATCAAGAACAGCCATCCAGAAAGGATATCTCCCAGTAGTGAATACTGAATAATACTATCATTGGGGTTACACCAAAACGGAACAGCGTGTCATGTTTTAAAATACTTCTCCCGGTTCCCTTGTAAAAGTCAAATAAATAATTCATCAAGACTAACAAAAATAGAAAATTAGTTAATTTTAATTAATAACATCACAGATTAAATTCAATTCCATAAAACACCCATAAAATTATATGGTTTAAGTGGTTTATGACACTACTGGTAATTTAAGAAATAAATTTTTCTACCAATAAGGTTACCGATAAGAGCCTAATGAATTCATCCACTTGCATGGACAATGAGGCTGTGATAGACATGAATATACTATTTCTAAGTTTAGTCTCACACCAAAACTGCCATTGTTTATTATTATTTTTCTTTTCATCGTTTTGATCACGTAACATCAGCCACTCAACCAAAACCAGATGATATCATTTCTTTCATTGGCTCAGAAGGAAATATGTCAACATTTTAGACAACTTTAATAATAGTGGATACAAACATTCAATTAAACAATATCAAATTAAAAGAGTCGGGGTAGTGTAAGAAAACAGGAATAGCAGGTATTTGAAAGTTGAAACAGATAAAATGAAACGACTCAACATTTATTCAGCAATTAAGAAAATACCTGAGCAGGATCAAGTGTCAGCATCTTCTCCAACAATTCCAGAGCATGACGATCAAAACTACAATTCAGTCACACAGAGAAGCTCTTAAGATCAACAGGCACATATGTAAAATAAAATAGCATGCAAGATTGGTCTTTCCATTGGTTGGGGAGGAGATAAAAATCATGTAGAATTACTTATGCTCATACTGACACTTACTGTCTGAAAACTTCCCGGAGACGTCTTTTCATTGGTCGCGTTGGTTTAAACTGATTATACCAAGGAGTCTTGGAAACACCAGGCCAGTTCACTTCATCTGGTGCTCCACACAGCTCAAAAATCTTATTTAATTGTTCTGGCTACAATCGTTGCAAAGAAAACATGCATTACCATCCAGCTGTACTATAAACAATTAGCAAGCGTACATACATTGAAGGCCACACGTGACACGTCATATAAGAAAGAAATGGAATGAAAATAAAACAAAGTAATAGATTCTTTAAAAGTATTAAGGTTAGATCTTGAAATAAATCAGACAGCATTATTACCATTCCATCTAGCCATGCTGAGCAAACCACATAATAATGCAAACATTTGCAGATTAAAATAAACATTTAGATTGGCACCGAATATTTGAAGTAATATGAAGTATCTTTTCATCCAGGCATCAAAACAAAGTTGTATAGTTAGTAGTCATCACATACTGGATTAAAGTATGACTAGCCACCAAACAATTTCCCTAGAACCACTAATATTTTACCCTAATTTCACATGAAATTATATATTATCACTAACCTCATCTTTTCCAGGAAAGATAGGCTTCCCATGAAGAAGTTCTGCGAAGATGCACCCCACAGACCACATGTCTACAGCTGGCCCATACCTTGTTGTCCCAAGCAGCAGCTCAGGGGGTCTAATTATAAAATGAAATCAATGTGTGTAGGCACAAGTTCATGATGCAACCCTCCCAAATAAACAGTCAGGTCAAAATTAAAAACCTAATAAGAACACGAATTACCTGTACCATAGTGTGATGACACGATTAGTAAGATTTGCATTGTGCTCATTAGAAAATGATCGTGCCAATCCAAAATCAGCAAGTTTCAGATTACCTTCATTATCTATTAGAAGATTTGAACCTGCAATAAAACATAACACGTTAAATATGAGTAACAGATTTGATAAGATCTATAATCAAAACCTGTATATGTATCTTAGAAAGACGGGCAGAAGGACACCTTTGATATCACGGTGAAGTACTTGATTTACGTGACAGTAATGCAGCCCAGTCAGAAGCTGCCGCATGTAGCACTACCAAAGGAAAAAAGAACTCAAGCATCATTAAAATACTAATAATATATCAATCAACACTTAACGTTAACAGTACCTTAATTTGGGGAACTGTGAATCTCATCCCTGGTCGGTCAGCAAGACCAGTCAAATCATGGTCCATGTATTCAAAGACCATATAGATGCCACCTTTATATTTGTTACCGTCTGCACAGTTAAAAACAACAAAACAAAGATGTAGTAGGAACTACAGAAAAAAAAAACAGAATTCAAAGGAGGTGAAGATATTCCCCCAGTCAAAACAGTAAGAGTGTGTTTGGATAGGGAATTTTAAAAAGCTAATTCATTGTTAAGAGAATGTGAAATTCTTAATGGCAAAATAAGTTGTTTGGGTAAGGAATTTTAAGAGAAATTGAAATTCTAGAATTTAGAATAATTGGATTGCTTAAAATTAGAGAATTTCAAATTCGACTTAAAAATAAGAATTTGAAATTCTTCTTATTCTCAAATTCATGTTTTGCTCTTTGTAATTTCCCCTTAGCTCAATTATGGTAGGGTTGTCATCAGCTTCACTGAGACCTAGATATTTTCGGGATGACTACTTTACGGTTGATGTCGACTACGGGTTCTTTTATTGATGTTAATAGGAGTTATTTTGTAATAGTTGTTAGAATTTTTTTTTTGTAGTCCACAATTATTTCTTGCTCGATATTAATTAGTTTTCTTGACCCATATCGGGAGACTATTTTCTTGCAGATGTGAATTAAATTTTTTTCAAGAGACATCTCTCTTGATTATTTTTTTTGTTGGTGTATGTAGTGATTTTTTCATCATAACCAAATTTTATTTTCTGTCAATAGTTAGTTAGTATTTATTTTCTAATGTTAACCAAAAAACTTTCAGCCAACATTAATTAGGATTGCTTCTTTTTTTTTACCGATCTCAAATGGGGAAATTTGACAGTCAACACTGATAGAAAAAGTCGGCAAAAAACCCCCAGCTGTCAGGTAGAAAAATCTTGATTAATGTCAGCCTAAATAATTGTAGTCAAACTGAAAATAATCCCGTCAATTAGGAAGAAGTTTTGCAAATATAAGAGTAAAAAAATCTTGAAGAACTTTGACCAAAAAATAACATCAATCAAGATCGCCTACAAAAGATTATCAATATTGATATTTTTGAATTTTTTAAAATTATTTCATATTTAAATAATTTATTGAATTTGGTGGTAATTGAAATACTTTATCCTAATAAGAAAATTAAAATTCACTAAATTTGAATTGCCTTATCCAAACAAAACATTTGAGAAATGAAACAATTTGAAATGAGATTAGATACTGTCTAATTGAAATCGGCAAATTGACTATTATGATGAAAAATAATAACTTGCCTGGCCTCCCTTGATCATCTTTCTCCGGACCTGTTAAATAACCCAAATTTTAGAAATTAAATTGAAACCTACACTATTCTGATAACAGTGCATTTAGATCATTGAAAAATGTACCTGGGGAAGTCACAATTTCTTTCAACTTGATTACATTTTCATGATGTAGTTTCTTTAGAATTTTGATTTCGCGAATAGCTGTTATAGGAAACTGCAATCACAAAATTCAAAGTACGATGCAAAGGGAGACTTGTTACAAACAGGGCAACGCATAGTTACTGCAACTTCAGATTTGACTCCACTGATTTGGACAATCAAATGTTTGGAAATACGGGAAATAAATACCAAGGGTATCACATGTGAAGTATCAAACCAAGAGCATTATGTCATTAACTTATAAGTTATGCTTCCACAGATTTAATATATAATGAAGCATCTGCAATGAGGTCAAAGATATACCCCCTCTCTCTCATTGTCCATTCGTATCTTTTTCAGAGCAACAATTTCACCAGTTTTGATCTCTCTAGCCATATAAACCTGACTGCAAGCAAAAACATTAAAACTATTATTTCCCTCCAGGAAAAAACAGCAATGATGGAGAAACATTCCAAAGGCAAAAGTTTAAAGCATTTTCATGGAAGTCCAATGTCCTGTAGAAGAAGAAACAAGTATCCAAACCAAAAAGGTGTGAATAAGCTAAAAAAACGAGTATCCAAATTCTAAGTTGTTATTGTCCTTTAACTCTTAAATTTGATTCAATTTGGTCCTTCTGCCAACAACAATAAGCATTTCCCCGGAAACACATATGAGATAGACTTCTATAAAATTGTTAAAAGCTTTAGTTTCGCCATCCGTTTGAGCATGAAAAGCAGTAGACCGCAGCAACTTTACCCCATGTCTTTACATCCGTTCGATCCATGCAATTTGAAGACATTATCCAGAAAGAGTTGTGCAACTTTTGCAGCCCCAAAAGGATGAGATAAAGGCAAAAAAGGAGTAACTTAGTTAATTGATCAATGATAATAAAAATAACAATAATAAAGTTAGATTTAGGAAGACCAACTATAAATAAAATCCACAGATATAGATTTCCATTCTCTATCAGGAACAGATAAGGTTGTAAAATTCTAGGAGGTACTTGAAGTAATGGTTCAATTGACATATATGACATTGTTGAACACATCCTTTCCAATTAAATTGTTCTTCCATTCTCCTATAAGTTAGCTAATAACCTAAATGACCCCAATGGCTGAAATATGAAAGTGTTGGAGAAATTTAGTCTTCAAACCTGCATCTTTTCCCACCACCATTTTGCCTTTCCTTTTGAGAACTTCTCCATTCAACGTATAGTGCTTGCAAGGTTGTTGTGTCATTCGAATTTTATCCACTACCTTCAAAATTAAGAGTGTTGCTAATACCTTCAATTCTGGATAAAGCATCGGCTACAATATTTTCTTTGCCCTTCTCGTAAATGCAATTCCATTAATTTCTCCAATCCCCAATTCTGCATGAGTGTAGTAGGAGGTTGTTCCAAGAGATGCTTTAGAGCTTTCTGGTCTGTTTTTATGATTAAATGTTGATCTAAGAGGTAGCGAAATACTCCTTTTCATAAGTTGATAGCAGTTGATACTTTGGTCCCATAGCCTTGCTTGTGTAAGCAATTGGATGCTTTGATTGCATTAGGACTGCACCGTTACTAGTGAAAGGCTTCATGAAGTCTGGCAAAATTAAGACAGGTGCTTAAGTTAAAGCCTGTTTTAACTTGTGGAATGCTTCAGTCCGTATGTATTGAGCATTCTTCCATACAAGACACGTTAAAGGTGTTAATATTTTGCCATATCCATGTATAAACTGTCTATAATACCCAGATAATCCTAAAAATCCTGAGTTCTTTCAAATTTGTAGGTTGTGGTCATTGTTGAACCGCTATACTTTTATCAGGATTTGGTTGCAACCCTCTCGTAGAAATCTGATGTCCCAAATAATCCACGTGTAATTTGCCAAAGCTGCATTTCTTCTAAATTAGGACCAACAAATTGTTTTACAAGATTGTCAAGTCGTTTGCAATCAAGTTAAATGATCTTCCCATGTCTTAGTGTAAACCAATGTCATAAAAAAAACTAGAATCATGATGAAGAATATCATTCCTTAAGTTCTAGAAAGTTGCAGGACCCATTGCTGAGACCAAAGGGTAGAATCACCCATTCATAAAGGTCATTGTGTGTTCGAAAAGTTGTCTTATAAATGTCCTCCTCATGCATCCTCACTTAATTATACCCATTTCTCAGATCCAACCTAGAAAAATACCTAGCACCATGTAATTCATCCCAGAGGTCTTCAATTAAGGGTATTGGAAATTTATTTTTAACTGTGAGGGCATTAAGTTTTATGAAATCTACGCAACATCTACATGAACCATCTTTCTTCTTAACCAAAACCAGAGAAGACGCATAGCAGCTTGAAGTTTCTTTGATGAAGCCCATGGACAATAAAGTTTTTACTTGTCTCTCAATTTCAGCTTTTTGAGATTGAGGGTACCTGTATGGCTTTAAACAAACACGTATATCACTAGTTAGAATAATCTTATGATCATGCCTTCTTAGAGGCAATTGAGCAGGTTCTTGGAATACAATCTGAAATTGGTATAATTAGGTATCCAATTGTAATTGTTGTTTTGAGGTTAATTTTGATTTACATTGATTAGATGAAGCTTAAAATCAAACAACAGCTTGTATAGCAAATAGCATAGGTTGGCCTTGTCCTATCTTCAAATTTCTTTAAACTTCTATATTGTCATGTGGGTGTTCCTACCCCTTAACTATGTCTCCCTAATGCTGAAAAGTCATAGTCCATTGAGCACAACTCCAAGGAATTTCACCCAGTGTCTTAAACCATTGCATTCCAAGAAGGGAATCACTGACTAAGGCATGGCTTTATTCCACCAATTCACTGTCTTGGTCTTGTCTTTATTTGAATGTGAATTGACACCTTCATCCAGTTGCTCTTGGACAAAGAAAATTGCATTCAATTTTCCCCAAACCTTACACTTAAACCTATGATTCTTGTCTCGTTTTTCCCACAGAATCGACATAATCCTGTTGAAATTCTTTCAATGACCTCTTTTAGTGAAATTGAACCTACAGATGGAGATTTGGAATCAGCAATAGAGGCTGACTTCTGGGATACTGCCCTAGAATTTTGCTTCAGTGTAGTGGTAGGTGGTGTTCTATGGTTAGACTTGGATTAGCCCACAATCTTGAATATCGGAATTGTCTAAGAGTTAATTTATTCCCATTGATTTTCTTTGTAATTTCTTGAAACACCTCATCCTGTAAACGTGTCAATCTCACTGCTTATTGAATTGTCTTTGGTCTATGGACACAAATAGCTTTTCCCAACTTCAAGCTTAAGCCGATAGTTTAAGGCTATATCCTCAGAAATTGTCACCTAAACAAGAGGTGATCAAAATTTTCCAAATAATCGATTAAGAACATTTCTGTTTTAATCTCACAAGTTCTGCCACTCGGTCGGTCATAAAATGCTCCATCATCAAGTCTGTTTCCAGATTTGAATTCATATTTTACACTAAAAAATCGACAGTTTGAATATAATGGCATTGCCATGAGAAAGCCTTGCCATACATAGAAAGAAGAAATAAAAGCCTCTTTGATTTTCTGGTATGCCTTCAAGCTCAAAAAATTGTTTTGACTTTGCGCACTTGGTACCATCAAAAGATGGAAATTGCAGTTGGGTTCTAACAAGAACCACCTAGACATTTTCCGGTGGACTTTGTGGGTTTCCGTTGTTAACGTGATTTGCCGGCTAGTATTCAAAGCCGCGATAGAAGCAACTAAGCCCTCAATCGATTGCTGCAAAGCTTCCAGTGTTTTTTGTGTTAACTCTTAAGAATCCGCCATTGTCTTGTTCACTGTATCACGGGTGTTTCAAGCTCCTTTGTTGTCACCATCAGACAAATACATTCAAAACAATTTGCAATCTTCTATTACACTCACTCACTCCCAACACAGAAAGGTTGAACAGGAACAATTCAATTCAATACTTCTATATCTCCCTAATGAAAGAACACGGCTGTTATATATAAGCCCACATAACAGTTTTAGTTCTGTTTCTACGTAAAAGACTCCAAATATGAACAATAACAAAAACCTCGAACCACATCACACCTCCACAAGCATGTGGAAAAATAACAAAAAAAAATAATTAAACTTTGAAAATAAAAATAGAAAAGCAAGAAGTGTCCATGGTGAGATATGAGAGAACACCAACCCATATGTGCCCTCGCCAATTTGCTCCAACTTCTCGAAGCAATCGACGCTTCTGGACCCCCACGACGGTGACTCGTTCACGTTGAGTTGCCCTGGCGCTGCCATAGCCATTGCACCTCCTCGCAAACCCTAGTGGGTGGTCTTGCTTTACGCCAAACAAAAAACCGAAGCAGGTGATAATCGAAAGAGGGTCTCGTTATTGCTCTCGGCTTTTCGAGCGAGGGAGAGGGTGGAATTCTTCCCGGAAAATGTCCGAGAAACGGCGGTGGGAAAATCGGAATTGGAGTGGAAATTCGAAGTGTGCCGACAAAAGCTTCGAATGTAGTTTGTTTCTACGTTTGTTTCACGAAATTATGTGATACTTATAAATAAATAACGGTTGCAACATTCTTCAATCAATATTACCTCTTTTTTGTTGTTGTTGAAAAATCAATATTATCTAAACTGGGAAATTTTTTTATGAAATCAGGGTTGTGAGAAATTAAATCATGAGCATGATAACTAGTTGGCAGTATCTCGTTGATCTGATGCAAAAAATAATATCTTTAGATATTTTAGTTATTCAAGTCTTCTAATTTTTGAAATTAAGTTTGATTTGAAAATGAAGATTCTTTTATACACATTTATGTGGGTAAGAATTTTTTATAAGAAAATATAGTAAGATGTTAAAAATAATGTAATCATTTATCTTTGTTTCATGACCTTAATAGATTTTTATTGTTTAGAGGTTCTCGTAAAAAAAAATTGAAATATACATTTATTTTTCTTAATCTTTCCGGGTGTTATTTTAGGATAAACAATTGGAGTTTTAAGTTCTAAAGTAGACAATATTTCATAATATATGTTATCATCTATGTTTCAATATTAATAGTCTTTTATTGTTTAAGAATTTAGGTCAAGAATAATTTAAATACACATTTATTTCTCTTAATCTTCTCAAGTGCCTTATACGGATAAAACAATGATGGAGTTCTGATTTTCAAAGCGCACAATATCTCAAATGCGATAATTGACCTTGACGAAACATCATCTACTTTGTGGCATGGAATAAAGTGAGCCATTTTAGAAAAGCGGTCCACTACCACAAAGATAGAATCCATACCCTTAGATGTCTTGGAAAGACCTAAGATAAAATCCATAAAAATATCTACCCAAGGCATTGTTGGGATGGGAAGAGGGGTATATAAACCATGGGGTTGTACTTTAGATTTAGCCTTCCTACATGCTATGCATTTATCACAGAAGCTATGTACGGATTTGCGCATGTGTGGCCAAAAGAAATGTTCATGCAATGTATCTAAAGTTTTCGCTACC
>Ga0123342_1002828_pt1 | contig 28557 bp, 11 predicted proteins | sample Turbeawhitnodule_FD_89960 | JGI IMG/M metagenome (GOLD analysis project Ga0123342, IMG submission 89960) | Root nodule microbial communities of legume samples collected from Mexico - Turtle bean Mexico white nodule | ecosystem: Host-associated > Plants > Roots > Nodule | place: Mexico: Nepantla... | reverse complement strand
TTCGACAAAACAATCGGTTGTTTTAACTTAGTTTGAAAACATTTTACTTTCACAAAGATTGAGAATGCTAATGCTTTAGATTTAATCAAAGGGTGGATTACAACATATAAACTACCCCAGAACCAGACTAAACCAGCACAGCAACATCAAGCATAGTAGAGGCTTCAACATCCTTCAAAGGATTTGGATTCTTCAAAGCTTGAACACCACTTGGTTCAACATAATCCACTCTTTGTTTGAATCTAAAACAGTTTGGAATCAAAACCTTTTTTAAAAATATTATTTTATAAAGAAGTGAAAAAACAACCAGTTGTTTTATCGTTTCAATCGGTTGTTTGACATTTATGCTTTGTTTGGATGAGATAGTGGAAATGAGGGAGTGGATTTGAGATGATTTGAAGGGAGAGTGTGAAGAAAGTTAGGGTGTTTGGATTAAGGTAAATAGAGTGGAAAGTCTATGGAAAGTTTGTAAGTGATGTGATAGATATGATTGAAATTATATTTTTTTTAATTGATAAGAACGTAAGTTTACAAATTTACCCTTATATCTAAAAATTGTTAAAAAATTAATTTTATTTATTTATTTATAAATTATAATTATTTTCATTAAAATATTATTTAAATATTTATAATTATAAATATTTGATAAAAACTTATTTTTATATTAAATAATATTATTATTTTTATCACTTTTTTGTAATTAATATAATTATTATATAAATTTATTTCTATATTATTAAAATATATATTTATTTTTATTATTATTTATATTTATAATTTATTATATATAACATGATTAATTATGTTATTTTTTTATAATTTTGATTATATTTTATATTTAAATTATAATTTTATTTTAAATAAAAATAATAATAATTGAAGTGTAAAATGAAAAGGTTAAGAAAGTAAATTGTAATTAATTAATTAAATAAATATATATTATTTAGTAAATTGCAACTTTCTTCGCAATTCAACGAAGAAAGTTTTGATCAAATTATTTTTTTCGATTTCCGTGTGATTTTGTCTATATGTGCATTAATATTTGTGCATTCTTCACAAACAGTAAATCTTTTGTTTTTTTCTCTCTGAACCAAACGGGGCCTTAGTGGTTTTTTAAAAGGGTTTCAAGCTGTTTGACTTGGTTGACTTTGTTGTCAAACCAATTCAATCAGTTGTTTCATGAATTCAACCGGTTGTTTGTTGAAAATCCATAATAGAATTTATGTTATGTTTGCAAATCAGATTTAAATGTTTTCTAACTGAATAGGCTCCTGCTTTAAATGTTTTTAACATCTTTTGGAGTATTTAAAAAAGGTTATTATACGCTCCTCAAGAGAGATAACAGTTTTTAGACATTTGTGAAAGTGTGAAAACAAATTTGAGTTTTCAAGATTTGCATTCAATCTTTTGGATTTTCTCAAAGAAGTGGAATATGATTGTTGTAATCTTTTGATTTAATCTTCATCAATGTAATGCTTTCTGTATCTTTTGTATTTCTGAATACTGGTGTGTAAGTGCAAGATCAAAAGGTGTTCTGATTTTTGTGGTGTTTGTGTGTCAAAGGAAGTGTGTGACTTGAGGTGTTCAAGGTCACTTCTTTAGTGGTTTGCTTGTAATCTGGATTTTGATTGCATAGTAGATACCCAATGGTTTCTGGGGACTGGATGTAGCTTTTGGGATAAGAGTGAACCAGTATAAATTGCTTGTGTGCTTTTCACTAACCCTGAACTCATTTAAAATCTGCTTTTAAGTTGTTTTTAACTATGCTGATAAAAACAACCGGTTGAATTGCAAAAACAACCGTTGATTTTCTAATAATCAACTTAAACAGTTTTTGATTGATTGCTTTTTGGATTCCTATATCCGAGATTCTGTATTGAACTTCATTATACCTTCAAAGTTTGTAAAAATCATTCATAAACAATTCACCCCCCTCTTGTTTAAGGTCATATATTCTAACATTTACCACCCTACCCTTGCCCTTCTTGCCCACCAAGGTACCCATTCCTATGAATAAGGTGTCTTACTCCATGTATTTTCATGTTGAATTTGAATGGAAAAGTTACTCTGCACAAACTATGTGAGGTGTTTGTGAGGTTTGCTTCCTCTTAGCATTAGGTCTCATCTTGAGTAATTAGAGAGCTCTCAAGTGGCGGTCATCTCACTTATCTTGGAGGAAGACCATACTCCATGTGGCGTGACCAACTCTCTTCCATCTCATAAGCATTTCCTTCCTTCATCTTTTTCCATTTTTCCATGTATCTTTGTGTTCTTATCTTCTTGTTTTTCTTCCATTGTCAATTCGGTTTCTATCATGCTCTTATGTTTCCTTCAATGTTCATTTAATTTCCGCCCTTCATCATCAATCACCATATACTTGTATTTTTCCTTTACCCTCTAGAAGTGAACTTTCACACTTACTTAACCACTTGGTTAAGTTCGTGTCCAGTGGGGATCTTCTTTGAGTTCTCACCATATAATTGATAAAATCTCAATCCTAAGTAAAGTGTCACATCTAAAATGGCTAAATCTAAAATCAACTCACAACAAGAGGTGTTGAATACTTGTGTTGATAAAGGCTCTTAAGTGGTTTGCGTAAGGAGATTGGACGTAGCCCTGTGATTGGAGAACTATTATAAAACTTTGTGCATACTTCTCTTTATCCCTTACACAATTTAATATGCAATTGATTGTGATATTGATAAGTGAATTGAGTTTAGGCTCCATTCAACCTCCTTCTAGAGCCAATTGTACCTATAAATATAGCAATTTGTCATAAGTAGTAAATAGACAGAAGTACAAGTATTGAATACATAAAAAATGATTATTTAATCGAAGAAAATTAATTATAAAGTTTTTGAATAAGAGAGAAAAAATAATTGAAGCATTTTATATAATTGTATGATTTTTGGAATAAAATAACAAAGACTAATCAAATGACTTAAATTAAAGATTAACTTTACAAATAAACAAATGTAAAATAATAATAAAACTATCAAAGATTAATTTCACTAGCATTTTCAATATAATTCTTTTTTCCTCGTACCAACAAGTTTAATTACATAGTTAATTTAACTACCCATGAAATTGATTTTAACCTAATCCCTCGATGAAACACTACCTACATTACTTAAGGAAGATCAAGTTTATTCCTCAATGAAATTTCTTAAGCAACCAACATTGAGATTGAAAACTTACAACTGACTTGATAGTTTATACTCCTATTCCCAATTATAGGTTATACCATGGTGTTTACTTAAGTCCTAATTTACACACGGTTTTCCAAATGCAATTAAAACTATGAAATTGTGTTTTAGTTGATCAAGCCAAACAAACATTAAGAACAAGGTAACAATAATTGACTAAATAATCAAAAAATGTTGAAAATGATAACATAATTTACATGAGTAGGTACTATATCAAACTCTAACACATTGACACAAAGGCTAAAAGAAAACTAAAGACTAAGAACTCAAATTACACAAATATTTTTATGTATATGTCTTAGTGGAACCTCACTTTTATAGACAAAAAAATGTTGGTCTCATGAAACCTCCATGGCGTTTTTACCTATAGTGATACACAACCTCCATGTTAGATCAAAGTTCAACAAACCATTTTGTTTATTTTTAATTTTTTGTTTAAATAACAAAGTGTAAAACATATCTTTATGAGCATAAGGTTTCATCAGACACAAGTGTCTTGTTTAGCCTAACAAATGCAAGAGTATGGTGGAACAAACACAAGTGGTTTGCTTATGTTCTTCATCTTATGAGCTTTTCATAAACAAACGAAAAGACTACTTCATCCCTCAAAGGATAAGCCTTGAACATTCATGGTATACACAAATACTTATAAACATTTATTCTCTTTATGCAAGGAATAATCGACTCATTGTTTATCTCAAGAGGATATCATAATGATATGTATACATCAAAGATCTCTTGAAGAGTTTAGTGTTGTGAAGTCAACCACATGTATCAAGTCCTGCATTTTCCAGTTAAGAGAAAAGAAGCTACCTGCCTAGGCCCAATAAGTCATGTCATGTATCAAAGGGGTTGCTTAAAGAAGCCACGTGCATTTAATGTTTTGTGAAGAACACTTAATGTATCTACATGCTTGAAAAGGGTTAGATGATAATTGATGAATATGAAAGGCTAATACATCTCACAACGACTCAAAAAAGATTTGTAACAACTTTTTTCTTCTCAACTCTTTTTAAGAAAATTCTTTTTGAAGAAGAAAGGTTGACATGTTGATGATCATGCTTATGAAATAATTGTAGAAATGCCCTAAACCTCTTAAGCAATTGTTAACCCTTTGTGTGTGAGCAAGAACATTGAGTGTGTTCAAATCAACCTAAAAGAATATTTATCATCTTGTGTTTGTCTTCAAATGTTACCCTCTTTTAGTTAGCAACATGTGATCTTATAGATCACATAATTTTTTTAAAAAAAGGTGTTTTAGCCAGGAATGATTGGGTCTAAAGAATGCACATGCTTGTTGTAGGTGACATCAATTGTCCCGTGGCGTAGGTCAGGTGGGCTAAGTCAGAATCAAATTGTGGCATTTGGGTTATTACACTCTTAAATAGAAAGAGTTGCACCTTGACTATCAACTATAACTTTTAGCTTAGTGGTCCAACAATTGATATCAGAGTCAGGTGACGAGTTTGATTCTCATTGGGGCAATTGTTCAAGGGGAATTTGTTACAAATTTCACAATTGTCCTATGCTAAAGGCCAAGTGGGTCGGGTCATAATCGAAGAGTTTGATTCCTGGTGGGATAATTGTTGAGGGGGAGATTGTTGCAGGTGACATCATTTTTACCATGGCGAAGACCATGTGAGCCAAGTCACAATAGAATCGTGACACTTTGGTTGTTACGCTCTTACGTAGAAAGAATTATGTCTTGACTATCAACTATAACTTTTGGTCTATTGTTAAACGCTCAATCCATTAGTGCTTAGCTAGGAGTGTATGTTTCCAAGGAATACTTATAGTTTAGCCAATAATGATTGTGTCCAAAGAATACTTATACTTTAGCTAGAAATGGTTGTGTCCAGAGAGTATTTGTATTTTAGCAAGAAGTGGTTAGGTCCAAATAACACTTGTATCTTATAGTGGTAGTCTAACTTAGTGAAACTTCATTTGATTGATCAAGAACTAGACATAGTCCATGTGTATCAGATGAACCAATATAAAATACTCTACATAAATCTGTCTACCATTTAGCTCTTATATTGTGTGTTATTATTTTTGAAACTGACTTAAAGAAAAAAGTGTTTTTTAGACATTTTCTTTAAAAGTAAGCTTTAAAGTTTGTCTATACTATTGAAGTTGCATCTTATGAGCTTCATAAAACACATCTATTAAGAGAAAATAACATTAAACTTTGTAAATTTATATTTATCAAGACAAAAAATTGCAAATAAGTTTTTGAAAATATTAAAACATAATTCAATTCTCCATTTTTGTGTTTTCGGCATGCTTTCTCACTTCACCATAAGATCGTGAGTGAATGATTGTTTCTTCTTTTAAACAAGAAGTTTTGACACAACATTTTTGTTACACATAAATAAACACTAAAATTGTTTAATATATAAAATATACCAAGATCTAGATCAAAATGTAATAATATAAGTTCAAATGTAACAAGTGGACCGATAATTGGCGAATGAGATAGTTAGGTGAGGTAACAAAAGTCTTGAATTTTGTACAACAATAACTAACCTTAAACAATAATAATTTATGGTAACATTTAAATATTAGTAGGTGAATGTTAACTTTTACTCTAATATTGTTTACTGAACTTGGGGAGTTATATAGTCACTTTAATTGCATTTTTAGAAAATTTTATACTATCTTTTGAAAAAAAGATATTCAAGTGGACAAGAAGTTTGTGAAGACAATTTTGAATTACAACAAAAGTTTTGCACTATGTAAAACTTTTATATAAAACTATTGAAAATGTTGTAATAAAAGAAATTAGCTTTATTTCTTACTCTAGCATCTTACTTCTTACATAATGCAGCGCTGCTTAAATTGAGAAAAAATACTAGATAAATATGTATTATATAGTGATAATCAATCTCTATGAAGTATAAAGTGATGTTCTGAAAATTTATAAAAAATATTACGAACTTAAAAACATGTTAATTTATGAGTTGATAATGATATGATTTAAGTATGCAATCATTGTCATGCCATTTTTAGAAGTATAATACACATTAAAGTCACAGTGAATTAATGAAAAAATATGTGGTCTTTTGTAAAATGTGAGATGTTACCACTCTAAAACATAAAAGAAATTAGGAGTCTAAAAAATTATGAACAAGATAAGAATTTGAGAATCTCACTCCTACAATAATAAGGTGAACACATATTTTACATTAGTGCACTATCTGATCAATGAAAACATAAAAATAAGTGACATAACAATAAAGTCAAACACAAGAAAACAAATAGAAAAGTTAAAGTAAACATGATAAAAAGGACATCAATTAATCTCAATTTGATTTAATTCTTTAAATAAAAAACTTCATTTTATCTTAATGTGATCTAAATATTTTTTTAAACATTATTTTTGTTAAGTTAGACAATGTCTAAATTGGTTAATATATTTCTACTGTATGATATAATTTAAGACTTTCACCTTTATATATAAATATTTATGGTCATATATTTCAATTTATTTATTTAGATTCATTAAAAAAAATCATTAAATATTAATTAATTTAGAGACCAAAATAATTAGTGATTATATTAACTAAATTAGATACTATTTTATAAATTAAAAAATTATTGATATCTAAAGTAATTTTTATTATTTATAAAAATTTATAAAGTAATTTTTAAATTGTTATTTAATATTAACTAGGTTTTAAATATTAATTATTTTAGATTCTAAATTATTTTTTATCTTTAAATTAATTAATATTTAATAATTATCATTCATTATATAAATTTTGTCATATTTTGTTTTCTTGTTTAATCAATATGATATTTTATTTACCCATTTATTCATTATATATAATTTCCAAGTCAAGTTATTAATATAGTATATATTGAATTAAATTGATGTATTCTTCTGGCTATATCAATTATCCTTAATTAATTTAAATATTCGTAAATGATGTTTTCATTTGTTTGTTCAATTAATATTAATAAAACTAACATTCAAATATACTTACTTTTGTAGCTAGAAGCTTATTTATATTAGTCTACGAGAAATTATAACAAAACGTCATCTATGACGAAATTAATTAAACTAAAAAATTGATAATAATAGAAAAAATCTTTTTTTTTCAATCTCAAATCAATTTGTTCAAGTAATAATCAAATTAACATGTTATTACACATGAAAATAAAATGTTCAACTTATCATTGAAGTCAAAATAACTCTTTCATTCATTATTACATTACCAAATACATAGCATTATTATTTGATTTGTTAAATATATTAAATATATTAAACTTTTTTCATTCATAGTTATATGTAAATAATCACAAACACATATATATAAATAAAGATATAGTCTAAGATAATCTATTACTTTTAAATTTTATAATTAATTAACCTTTTTCTAATTTTATTCTCAAATTTTAAGTTGTAATCTTCTTTCTTATATTTTAGACCTACTAATATGTCCAAATAACGATAATCATTTGGAATAGTATTAATTACCTTTATTAGTGAGTACAAGAATGAAAAAGATCTTTACTAGTTTTTAATAATAAATATATTTGATTAGACAATATAATTTATTTTGATTGTAATTATAATTTATTTTCATTATATTTTATTTTTCAATTTTAAATATAAATAAATTTATTTGTATTTGGAACTTTAAGCTCAATAAGGTCAGGCAGTGTGAACATTAGAAGACAAGGAAGCGAGAAGCATTTGGAAGTCATTCAAAAGCTCATAAAAGGTCATTAAATTCTTGATCAAAATACAAACAGAGATTAGGCATCACAAGAGATTGGTATGCAAACATGTGAAACATTAACTTCACCTTACTCATTTATCTAGATTTATGTTTTAAAATTTGAAATTTAAGTATTTTATCCTTTTTTTTTTTATAAAAGCTTTCATGTTAGGCATCACTATGCAACTTGACATCTCAGCTAGACGGACACCTCTAGCAACAACAATCATTTGTCATCACATGAAAAAAAATATTATTAAAAAAAGAAAAAAGAAAGAAAATACAAAAATATGGGGGATTAAACCAAAACTCATATGTTAACAAAAACGATATATAGGTAAACTATACCTATTCATAAAGAATTTTAAGAACAATCTAGATGGAAACCTATTATACCAATAAAATGGTTCTCTATGAATAAATCCTAAATTAGCATATTTATCAGTTGTTAAATTCTATAAATAGCATTCATATTTCTTTATTTGTAACACATTTCTTTATTTGTAACACAACTTTGGATATATATTGAATCAAGTGAGAGATTATTTAAAAGAGAGTTATGTTATTACTTTAATCTCTTCTTACATTATTGGATCTAAGGATAATTCATTATTTAACATTATAATTTTTCTTTCACCTCCAAATTACAACTCTGTATTTTATTATAATATTAATATAATATTTTATTATAAAAAAACAGTTATTAAGTAAATGTAGGTGAAATATAGAGTGTAAGATATTTTCCTATTTCAAATTATGTGACTTCTTCTATCATCATAATAGTCTTTTTCTTCTCTTTTATCTCTTATTTTTCGAATTCATCTTTCTTATTTCTTATCTATATCCATGTTTATTCTTATCTTACTCACATAATCATTTACTTCGTACCTGTATGGTTAAAGAGGGACCCATCCATACTTGTAATCTGACGTGGAATGGCTGGTGCGTTGGCGATGCTTGGATGTCTTCAAGTCTCCTTCCTATCAAGCCGATGTTTGGTCGGTCGGAGGGGTACCTGTGATTACACTCTGACGCTCAAGTGAGTATTTCATTCAGGGAGGTCTTCTTGTGGGATATAAAACGTATCTTTCTCCTTTTTCTCCTGCTTCTCTTATATCAATCTTCTTTTTGTCTGTTGTCCCCCGGAGATCATGCGTTCTTACCTGTTTAATGTTAATCACTACTTAATGATTTTTTTTATCTATTCAATACTCATGAAGCCTATTAATAATGTTCGTTATTTATTCAATGGTCATTAAACTTATTAATAATGTTCGTTATTTATTCAATGCTCATGATTACTTTCAATGATATTTATCATTTCGAGCAGTTGACGCACGCTCATTCGGTTATGGCCAGTACACCAAACATTCACACTTATATAATCTAATTGAATTAAATTTATATGTGATAACAAACCTCCTTAACTTTCATTCCCATTTTTAAATCATAAAAGCTAAAAAAACAAATCATACTACACCATGATTAGAAGTTTTAAGAAGGAAAAAAATAGAAATCACAAACAAAATATGGTATTCATTCCAATGATGCATTAACAAGACTCACACCTAGTATTTTCTGTAATGTTCGTCATTCATAAGTGGGGCATTGAATCATTGAATCTCCACATTCATAAATTGACACGAAAGCTTACCTTGATGCCAATGGTGATTGATGGGATTGTAGCCATTTCAACTTCTCATCTTAAATCACTCTGGCCCATTTTGTCTTTGAAGAGAAACTTACTTAAAAGGAAAGTTTTAGCTTCAATTAATATATTTTCTTGTTTAATTAACTTTGTTTCCTAACACATATTTAAAAGTAAATAAATACTCATAACTAACATTGATTAGGTTATAAGAATTTACCAAACAATGCAATTTTATAATTTACACTTTAGCATAGACATTAAAAATTATAAAAAAATAAAACAAAAAATTACTATTAAAACTAAAAGTAAAAACATAGGACTTGCACTCACAAATTTACCCATAAGAACTGTTATTTTTTTTAAAAAAATTAAATTAGTTTATATACAATTTAAAGTCTTTTATTTAGAGAGAAGCTACACTATAAGTTAACTCTTTTAGAATCAGTGAAGAAACTATTTCATTGTTCCTTTTTTTTTCCTAGAAATATTTAGAATTCTTTTTGTTTAAACATATTCAGTATTTTAAAAACAAACATAAACTAAATTATTTGTAAATAAAAAACCTACACTTGATTAGGTTCACACTAAATTAACTCACATATATTATCATATATGAACATTATTTAATACTTAGCAAATAGTCAATTGAGCTTCAAGTATAACATTTATGTTACTATTCAATTTGTATTTGATGGTTGAAATTTAATAATTTATGCATACAAAAGAGAATGGAATTTGCATTGGTAGAAGGAAAAGAAAGAAATGCAATAGTTGATCTAAGTAGGATGGAAGCTAGGTATATACGAAACCAAAAGCCCAAATAATTGAAAAAAAGCAAAGTAGAGAGAATAGCAAAGGGTAATACGGAGAGAGGAAGAGCAGAAGAAGGTTATAGATCAGAGGATTTAAAGAAAGAAAAAGAGAAAATAGAAAAGAAAAAAAAGAGAAATTCAGTGGAATAATCCATGAAACATTTCTCTATATAAACACATATCCACACACCATAATCTCCTTCTTCTTCTGCTGCGGTAACTGCATAGAGAAAAAGAGAGAAATAAAAAGGGAAACGGTGCGTAGCGCAGAAAGCGGAAACACGCGGAAGGAGGAATCAGCGGTGCTCCACCGGCGATCGCTCATCGGCGCCGGAGAACTTCAGATCGCTGCTCTTGCTTCTCCGGTAAGTCGGTGGATCATCACCGACGCGTTCTTACTTTTTTTACAGTTCATGGATCTGCGATTTTTGTCGCCGATTGTTGCGTCTTGTTATCGTTCGTTTCATTTTCCGATTGTATTGAGAAAGTAGGTTTCGGTTTCCGTAATTTACGAGTTCGTTAGTTTTTTCGGCGTGTGCTGGCGTAGTTCTTGTGCTTAGGGATTGGAATCTGGTGGAAGTGTTGCGTTTAGGGGACTACTGCTTTTGGTGTCATGTTTGTTGTGAGTTGTGTTTGGACGTGAATTTAATCTAAGGAATTTGCTTTTTGCCGGTTCGATTTGTGGTTCTTGTGACGAGTTTTGTGGTGTCTGGTGATTATTGTGTTTTTTTTTTGTGCAGAGGGAATTGTGCCATGCGATTCTTCCAGAGGCATTTTTTGTTATAGTCTTGCAGTGCTTGTTTTTTGGCTCACTGGTGGAAAATTGTTATATATGGGCTGAGGTGTGCTTTTCATGGGAGGTGTGGAGGATGAAGAACCAGCTTTGAAACGAATGAAAGTGTCCTCAAAAGGATTAGTTGGTCTCTCAAACGGTTCGTCATCATCAGTGGAGCCTGTTGGAGGCCCTTCAAGCGACTTGATGGCGCGGCCCCTGTCATCTGAAGGGGACGGCGAAGTTGTTGGTTCTAGAGGGGTTATAAAAAGAGAGGAATTTGTTAGGATAATCACAAAGGCATTGTACTCGCTTGGTTACAAGAAGAGTGGGGCACGCCTGGAGGAGGAGTCTGGCATACCTTTGCACTCATCTATTGTTAATTTGTGTATGCAGCAAATACTTGACGGCCATTGGGATGAGAGCATAGTCACATTGAGTAAAATTGGTCTAGTAGAAGAAAATGTTCTCCGGGCAGCTTCATTTTTGATATTGGAGCAGAAGTTTTTTGAACTTCTTGATGGGGAAAAGGTCATGGATGCATTGAAGACATTGAGGACTGAAATTACACCTCTTTGCTCTGATAGTAGTAGAATTCGTCAACTTTCTTCCTACATGCTTTCTCCATGTGGCCAAGTTGGTTCTTCAAGGCGAGGTATTGTACAGGTGAGAACTCGGTCAAAACTGCTGGAGGAATTGCAAAATTTACTTCCCCCAACAATACTCATACCTGAAAAGAGATTGGAGCATCTAGTTGAACAAGCTCTTATCTTGCAACGAGAGGCTTGCATGTTTCACAACTCATTGGATAGAGAGATGTCATTGTACTCAGATCATCATTGTGGAAAAACTCAGATACCTTCTAGGACATTACAGGTTAGAAAGCGATATTTATATATGTTGCGAGGTTTGTATGGGAACCTTTATATTTAACTTTATACTTTCAACCTCACAGTAATTGTTTGCAAAATCTTTATGGGTTACTTGATAGTCATTGGTGGCAACATCATTCTCTCTTGGTTATTTACTTATTCTTGTTCTTTACTTTATTTATGTTTTTTTATCTTTCAAAGGGGATTATATGATTAAGCCACTATATTGACTTGAAAAACAAGTAAAATACAAGAAGAGATGGTTGAATTGTGTTTTAACGTTTTTTTGTGTAGATATTGTTTGATGGAACACATTCAGACGATAGTTTTAAGCTTGAAAAATGATACGAATATTGTTTCACAATGTAGTAATTATTGGCTAACCCATCAAGCACTTTTTAACACTTAGCCACTTGTGGTTAAAAAATGAATATTATTTAACACGCTGTCACTTTTGGTTAAGACAAAAATTGTCTAAGGTGTGATCAAAAGTTCACAAGTTGCTCACTAGAGAGGTGTAGTTTATTTTAATGTTTATATGATTTAAGCTCTTTCTTCTAGTTTGCTAGATGAACACAACGATGTTCTTACAAAACTATTAGGACACAAAAAAAATTGGTTACATTTTAGCACTTGCAAACTATGGCTCAAGATTCTTGTTCTTCTCTTAAAAGGATAGCCTAATACAAGGATGAAGAAAAGAGCCACTGCAAATTCTTTTCTGGTCATTGAACAACTTCAAATTCATTTCAACTTATTTCTTGTGTCTGAGCAGTTTGGACACAAAAAAAGCATGAAATGTGATCCATGCATGCATGAAATGTTGTTCTCTTCACTAAGCAGCATCCTTCTAGCTAGACGTACTTATCTTTCTTTGGATAGTGTCTTTACTTGAAATTGTGTAAAACACAAAGTTGTACAAAGCAAATAGACTTTTTCAATGTCAACAAAGCATGTGTCAGGGAATTGTTGAAATAAAACTTTACCTCATGTTCCAAGAGATCATTGATGTGACAAATGATATTTTAGACCTTTTCAGTCAAACGTAGAAAACAAACATTTTTTGCAACATAAAATAAGCATACAAATATTCATGAAGTATTATGCTAACTCAAGACTATGGGCATATCGTCTGAGCAAACATATTGTTTATTAGACGTAATACAAGACTGCATAGCGTTGTAACATTTGACTAATGAAACACTTTTGACTTAGCAATCAAAACATATTAGTAAATACAAGAAAAGTCAAATAGAAGTTTTCTAAGTAAGAATTATCTATGATGTTTTAACGGTTTACTATTATTGTTTCTACATTTTAGTTTCGAAAATTAAAATTCCAAAAATAGCTCTAATGTCTTTGTTAAGAGGGATGTTGACTAACGTTCTTGTTGGATATCCCATATTGAGTAGAGATAGGACCAAATTATAGTTTTGAGGGCAAATCTCACCATACGAATCAGTTTCGTAGAGTGTAATAAGCCCACCTTCTAAGATGATATTAGAGGTGTTGCTAAATGGTGGTACAAGTAACGATTACCATCAACTCAGATAAGGACGATGGAATGCTTGGAATTTACCAATGTGGAAGGGACTCATTCAAGAGAGAAATTGTTGGAGTCTCACATCTGGTAGAAATGCTTAAGAAGAGCAATATATAAGAAGAAAAACTTCACAAATTTAATGCCTTAAGATTTTGGGTTGAAGGTGGTTTCTTGGTCTCTATAAAATGAAAAGGGGTACAAGATTAATCCCTTGTGTATATTGAGCATATAGGGTTATGTATTTATAAATAAGAAAAATGTGAAAGATATGTTAAGCCCGTTGTTACATCTAACACCCCTCAAGTTAATGCTTATAAATTGTATGTATCAAGTTTGTCACAAATATAATTAGTTATAGGCCTTTGTAAAGATTTAGTGAAAATATATGTTAATTTATCCTTTTGAATTAACAAACTTGGTCTTGATATCTCCCGATACAACTGAGTTTGTTAATACAAATGATCAATTATTTTCAACCAATGAAAAACCTTATTATCAGCCATAGTGGCCATATTCTAGGTAATATTGTCAACATAATCCTGACTCTTAAGCAATAGTTTAATGCCTGATGCCCAAGTATTATAATTAGTTCCATTCAATTTGGTAAAAGATAGATATACATTAACAAAATTGGTTTAGATAGACGGATAGGACATAATGGCAGCAGAAGAGGCCATAGACGACGAGGAGAGAGAAAAATCCTAAAAACCAAAGGAACTCTGGTCACAAATCTAGATAGAGAATGACAAGGTGAGCTTGATGCTGGTGGTTGTCATAGGAGATAGGGTCTGACGCACTGCCATGTGCGTGAAAAGCAACAACGTTGTCAAAACTTGGAGAGACGCGCATGGGCGCGTTGGAGGTCTGATTGCCACGATCTTTTCAGTGTGGTGGTCACTTGGCCTACACAATTTGAACAGTGGTGTCGCTAGACCAAACGGAAACCGCGGCGGTGAGGGAAGATTAGCATCAATGAATAGTGTGTTTACCAATAAGGCAATGATTTAACATGGCTCTAGATACCATGTACAATAAAATAAAGAGACATTGGATTAATTATTTTTGTATATTGATGTACATAGGATTATGTATTTATAAACAAGAAAAATGCAAAAGATATGGGCTAAGCCCATTACTTCTAACAGTCTCTAACATAGATTTTTTATTGACTCATTGGTGTTGAATCTTCCCAATGTGTCCCCTCGAAGAATCTCATAGCTGGTATCAAAGTCTATCATAGCATAGTTTGTTGGATTTATTGTGTCATAATCAGATCATTCATGAAAATTTAGTCTCACACTTGAGATGTTTGGCCCTCGGCACGAGGGAGTATTGGAGATCTCACATAGATTAGAGATATGGCTAAATTATAGGATACAAAAGAGTGTGCTAATCTCACTTTACTAGTTGGTTTTGTAGAGTTGGGTTAGCCTTAAAATTTACTTTCTAAGATTTATCTCTACAATTGTATATGAAATGAAGAGCTTATAGATTGATGCGTACCTTTGGATCTAACCATTGTTTGTCTCTAAATTTTGTAGAATGTTTGGTTAAAGTGTTGGTACAATAGTAAAATGAATAATTGAGAATTGGGGTCGGTGTAATTTTAATTAAGTATTGGGGGAGAATGATGTAGATGTAAGTTTAGAAGATATGATCATAGCTCTAATATGTGTACCATCATAAAATACTTACAATGGGATCAACACTAGGTGATATTCTTGTAGGATATGGAAGGCTACAGTCATGTAATACCATTAAGATAGAGGATTTTCCGATTTTCCTGGAAAGGGACCTACATGGTCATGTGGTGAATGCATAAAAAGGATATGAAGAATGATGTGGATATAAGTTTAGAAGATATGATCATAGCTCCAATGTTTGTAATGTCATATAACACTTAAAAAGGGTATCAACACTTATGCACCTTAGGTGGGGTTAGAGGATTGCACCACTGGTCAACTTTGAGGCCTTTCAAAGGTGACTTGAATTCAAAACCTTTTGCGAGCTTTATTTTTTTAAGGTTAAATTTTTTATATGGTGATGAGGCTTTTGTCGCATAGGCACCTCAAACAAGATTTTACAAGTAATGTAGTTTTATCAATTAACTTAGATTGTATTCACAAGGAGCATGGGCATTCAATATCATTTTCAATTTTAGACTTAAGTTTGGGACTTTTATAAGGTTTTTGTTATTCTAGTGTCTAGAATTAATACGACCAAGGCCGTAGTGATTTTGGTTATTGGATGCAAAGTATCATTATAACCAAGGCCACGTATTTGAGTGTATCCTTAATCAACTAATTGAGCTTTGAGACGATCAACATCACCATTGGGACCAACTTTAATGGCATAAACCCATTGACATCCAATCATCTTCTTCCCTGGTGGAAGAGAAATTAACTCTCATGTGTTATTATGATCAAGAGCTTGCATCTCTAGAATCATGGCTTGTCTCAATCTAAGATTAGCGGCGTTTCATGCACATTATTAAGAATGATAACAGAACACGTAGAGGATATAAAAAATATTAAGAAGGAGACAACTTATGATAGCTAAGAATATTATAAATAGGATGTGTATTACGGAAAAAATGAGCACCTTTTTTAAGGGCAATGTGCCAAGCAGAATCATCACTATTAGTTATTGAGTGACGATTGGGAAGAACTTGATAAATAGGATTCACTATGGAGCATTGGACTAGTTATTTGGTCTTGCGTTGGTAGGTAATAAGAGGAAGTGATGATAGCTCAAGAGGATTTTTGGATAGGATTGGGATTGTTAGGAGCATGGGGAACGAACTCAACTAATGGTATAGGGAGAACTTGCTGGATGGCATAAACATCTTGGATAGACGAAGAGAAGAAAAGAATTTGTTCAAAAAAGGTGACATTAGCAGACATGTAGTACTTCTTGGTTTTAGGAGAGTAACAACGATACCCTTTTTGAAGCCGAGAATGGCCCAAGAAGACATATTTTATCCAACCCTATAGACAAATCATAAATAAAACATACATAACTAAACACGCAAGAGGAAATATGAAAGAGAAGATCAGTTAGAAAACGAATTGGATAAGGAACCTTACTGCTAAGAGAAGAAGACGACATTCTTTTAATAAGAAATCAAGTAGTTATGATAGCATTGCCTGATGATGGACCAGTATATTGGCACCAAGCAATAAGGTACAAGTAGTCTAAACCAACTGTTTATTTTTCCTCTATGCAATACCACTTTTTTTAGGAGTGTAGGGACAAGTAGATTGATGTAAAAGGCCATGTTGACTTAAAATTTCAGAGAAATTAGAGAAGTATTCTTTGGCATTGTCACTTCTTAAAATTTTAATCAATTGACCAAATTGATTTTTGATTTTATTCAAGATGGATGTAAAGATAAACAAGAATTTAGATAAACAACTACTTCCATGTTGTCAGTACCCTCCAAATGTAGCGCTTTCAACTAGCTATAATATCAAGTTATAAGTATCCAAACACTTGGGAAACCCACCTTTAAAGGCTATCTGTCGAATGGGAGAACCAAATACTCAAATACCCTATTGAGCATCCCATACTATTTGATGTAGGATTTATGCACCCATAATAGCCAAGTCCCTATTAGTTGCTTTATGGGCTCACCTAACCTAAGTACTAAGCAGCCACTGCAAATTCTTTTTTGTTTAAGATACAATACAATATAAACTTAAATGGTTCAGATGTAATTTGGAATTAATGCTTTGTAATTTGGGATGTAGTTTTTTTATTTTAAGGTATCTTATGTTCTTTATTGAGATTGATATAACGTTGGGTGTTTGTCTATTATAATCAAGTTAAATAGAAAACTTAGTATTTGTCTTAGGACTTTTGGTTTTCTCATTACAAGGTATCATTAGTGTTGTTTGATTCTTGTGTAGTTACCAGATGTTAGCAGTTTTACATGGTGATAATGTATGTTTTGATGATTCTATACCAAGATTTTTTAATGGTAATCTGAAACTGTATTGGATAAGCTTTATCAGTTAACGAAGTCATCGTATAATCCTATGTTAGCTCATATTTTTAAGGTTGCATTTAGTGTTTTTACTATCCCTCGTTTCTGGAGTATGTGGTCTGTTTTTTTTCTTTCTCTTGTCTCGTTCTGATCTAATATTTTTATTTATTGCAATGTCTTTTGATTGAATAGTAAGCACAAACTTTTGTTTATACAATGATCATCCTGCATTTACTTTTATGGCAAACAAGACATATATGTTCTGATGTTATTTTCTTTTCCTGCAAATATTGCAGGTATTAGAAGCACATGATGATGAAGTTTGGTATGTGCAATTTTCACATAATGGGAAATATTTAGCTTCAGCATCGAATGATCGATCTGCAATCATTTGGGAGGTAATATCTGACGGCTAATCATTTGCTTCTGTTCTATAATTATCATCTGGCCCTCAATCAATGCTTATATCAGTTGTTATATTATATACTCTGGTCACAATTAGAATATGATGTGGTAAATATTATATATAGAATATGATGATATGCTATGTATCTTATGACTTGGAAGGATATCTGCATCCTTCAGCATGATCCCAAGTTCAACAATGTCCAATTCCATCTAACTTGTTTCTCTACTTTTCCAATAGTGAAAGAGAATAGTCCTAACACTATGATGTGTTTAAAGACAGTAAACCATCTCAAAGATGTAACTTTTGGTTGTTAGATTGAGTGTAGTCTATAGGTGTAGTCAAAGCAAGAGGAGCGCAAAGAAGGTAGACCAAATTGATTTCCATCCAAAAGGAAACAACGACAAGCAGAAGAACATAAATTTATTATGTATGAATGGTGATCATTATGTCCTAGTTCTTTGGATAGGGTCGAAGGACTTGAGAAGAATAAAAATAGAGCTTGTTGTAGTCTCTTTTAGGTTCTCATATTTATATCAAAACTGTAGATTAAAAATTGGCTTAATACGTTCACTGCAAAGGTGATGTCAGGAAAAAGTCTCAGTGAGGTACTTACCAACTAACCTTCTGTATGCATGAAGATCAGAATAAGGTTCTCTTTGGTCAGCTACAAGTTTGACACTTGGATCCATTGGTATATCTACAAGCTTAGCTTTATCATCCCTGTTTCTTTTAGAATATCGAGAACATATTTTCTTTGAGATATCATCAAACCATTCTTAGATTGTGCCATTTCTATACCAAGAAAATACCTCTATAGTGTCCAAGATCTTTTGTCTATAACTTTTGAGTGAGATTTGTTTTAGTTGTACAATACCCTCCTTATTGGGTAGACGATGGAGGTTTCTCGTGCAACTTTTGACACCTATCAATTGTGTGTCCAATGCAGTGACAATGTTCGGATTTTGGATGATTTTTAGAATAATATATGCGAGAGTATCCATAATTATTATTGTGACAGAGGTAGTGTTTTAACCTGGCGACAAAATATGTATGTGTCTCCTGTTTATTTTCTAAGAAATACAAAGGAGCACAGATGATGTGGTGGTCATAGCAGGATTTACTAGTGACCCCAAAATCTGATGACGGGTATTAACATACTCTTGTGATAAGCCATACAGGCCCAAGGTCATAAAAAACGTATTACAGTTCTCAAGTTTGTTCTTCACATCTGTAGATGGTGGAAAGAGCTCATTAAAATATGTAAGGTAGCATGAAGCCGCCTAAGATAAACAAATAGAGGGCCCTTTAAATGTTGTGGAGCAATAAATGTTAAGAGATCTTGGCACACGCTTGTGTGTCATTGGTAAAAAGGGGTCGACCTCACTCCAAACTAATGCGCACATGTTTCTTGGGGATGAATAATAGTCTTGAGTGAGGTGTGAATAGTGGATTTAATAGCACTACAAAATCGAGTCTTTGTTCCCCAACGTTATGTAGGAACGAATTCAGCAATAGTAGTGAGATGGGATGTGTAGCCTAACCATAACACATTTTGGAAGCCTTAGTGGAATAATTAGACTCGTCCATCTTCTCAATAATAACAATATGGCTAGAAAAGATGGGAGAATTTGTTATGGAGGTTGACGTGGTGATGGAAGACATTTCTAGAAAGCCAAGAGAGAGAGAAAATTAAGAAGAGCGCACTGAAACAGTGAAAGTGAACCTACAAGAAAGGTTTGCAAGGAAAAAAAACCTCCAGAGAGTTTTAAAAAAGGCTCTTGATATCATGTTAAACTTTAAGGAAGAGAGAAACATTGAGCTGAAACCGTGTGTTTCTGATTTGTTATGAAGGTTGACGTAGTGATGGAAGACATTTTTTTTAGAAAGCCAAAAGAAAAAAAAAATAAGAAGAGCGCACTGAAACAGTGAAAGTGAACCTACAAGAAGGTTCATAAGAAAAAAAAAATCCTCCAGAGACAGTTTTAAAGAAGGCTCTAGATATCATGTTAAACTTTAAGGAAGAGAGAAACATTGAGCTGAAAGTGTTTCTGAAACAGGACAATCATTTTATTTTTATTGAGAAAAAGGAATCAATACAACAAATAGAGAATATTTGATATTATTTAATAATAAAGATATGATACGAGAATAAATAAGTTCCTAATAATAAATATATAATCTAAATATTCTTAACTTAGAATCAACTCCTTATTTCTATAATTATAACAATATCCATGATTATCTAGGATCAGTTCTGTATAATTACAATTATAACACACATTACACAAATCATGACCAAATGTTTCTACCTTGCTTGGATAATATGGTATTAAAATCTATTCTAGCGAGGGATGGACTGTCTATTAAAAGAAAAGGCAAAATATTAAATGGATACAAATCTCGTCTTGAAAGTCAGTTAAGACAGTTTTGTAAGGTTAAGTTAGGCATAAATTCACTTACTATAACAAGCTAAATGAGAAGTCCTATAACCTTCTCTAGTGACCACTCCTATTTATGCTTCTAAGAGAATCTATCTGTATGCTTGCTTTTTTATACACTATAATATGAATCAAACAAACTTAAAGATGAACTAAAGTCCAAACAAGCTTCTAAATTTCCCTGTGACGAAACATGAGGCTTAAGACCAAAAGAATACATAAACAAGAATACAGAGTTTATTTCAAGCAAAAAGATTCTCTTCCTTCTTTATAAACATGTTAGTCTTGATTCGCTTGTCCTCCAGTTGCTTAGTCATGCTTCTAGGCATTCTTCTAGAATCTTCTTGAGCTCTTTCTTCCTTCACTTTTGCTTTAGCTTTAGCTCTAGCAGTTACTCTTGCTTGAATGTCTTCCTAGGCATGCTCTTCATCAATTTCACACACTATAACGCCACTACCCTGATACAGGCATCAAAAACCTAATTTTACCTCTGAAACAACGTAGGTTAGGGTTTTTTTTGGGTAACATTGTTAGTTATCCCTCATTTTCTAATGCATTTATGCTTCATAAACGTAACAGGATTCAAAACATCTGAGTTTGTGTTCTGCTTATTTTTATCTAACTTTTATGCTCTTTTTTCTATTAGTTTTGCCATCATCTTCCATTTTTTGACTTCATTATCATGCTCTTATTGCTCCAAGATTTTTAGTAATTGTGTGAGTAATTTGACTTATTTTGTGCGAAATTATTTATCTGTTGTATTAAAATATTTCAAATAGTAGTTATCCTGCTATAGAGTTTTCATATTTTTTCTTTTTTCCTTTTCTTTGAATAGGTTGACATGAATGGTGGACTGTCTATGAAGCATAAATTGTCTGGTCACCTGAAATCTGTTTCTTCTGTTTCATGGAGTCCTAATGACCAAGAGCTCCTCACATGTGGTGTGGAGGAGGCTGTTAGGCGGTGGGATGTCTCTACAGGTAAGTGCCTGCAAGTTTATGAAAAAAATGGTCCTGGTCTCATCTCCTGTGCATGGTTTCCAAGTGGGAAATATATACTTTCTGGCCTCAGTGACAAGAGCATTTGCATGTGGGATTTAGATGGGAAAGAAGTAGAGTCTTGGAAAGGACAGAGAACCCTTAAGATTTCTGACTTGGAAATAACGGGTGATGGGGAACACTTTTTGAGTATTTGCAAAGACAATGCAATACTGTTCTTCAACAGAGAAACGAAAGAAGAGATATTTATTGAAGAAGAGCAGACGATAACTTCCTTCTCTTTGTCAAAGGATAGCAGATTCTTGTTGGCTAATCTTTTGGACCAAGAAATACACCTTTGGAATATAGAAGGTGATCCTAAACTTATTGGCAAGTACAGAAGTCATAAACGCACCCGGTTGATTGTCAGATCTTGCTTTGGTGGTCTTAAGCAATCTTTTATTGCTAGTGGTAGTGAGGATTCTCAGGTAATAATTTAAAATGGGCATGATTTTCCTTTTCCTTTTCCATATGTATTGGAAATTGAGTTAAATAATAATGGTTAATGTGTGGTTGTAGGTTTACATATGGCACAGAAACTCAGGGGATCTAGTAGAGGCATTGCCTGGTCATTCTGGAGCTGTTAACTGTGTGAGCTGGAACCCAGCAAACCCTCACATGTTAGCCTCGGCGAGTGATGACCGGACTATTAGGATATGGGGCCTAAAGCGCCTCAATGTAAAGTACCCCCCTAATCTACTACGCACCAATGGCGTCGTCCATTACTGCAATGGTGGAGGCGAACTTAGGTGAACCAACCAAGCCAAACTACTTCAATTCCATCTCTTTTTAACATTGCAATTCTGTAAATACCTTCTCTATCACAGACATTCATACCAAACATGCACCATCTCACTCACTTCTTAAAATAAATTCTTGTTTCATTTATCTTATCTTCTTCCTTTCATTATCTGTTTCTCCAATGCCCTTTATCTCTGCCAGATTGCATTTGCATGGTCTTCAGATTATATTCTTCATATATCCACTGTTTCTTGTGGAATTTGATCTTACTACAATTTTTTTTAAGTTCTTGGGTTTTTGTCTGTTTAAGTAATTCGGGGATTTAAGATGATTATATGAAATAGGACAAATCTAATCAAAACCTGCAATTGTACTGAGATCGAAAGTGTTTTGTGGGAATTTCTAAGGCTATTTGTCTAAAGGATTTTCAAAATGACAGAATATAAATTGCTCAAAAGGACAGGAAAAAACAATTTCTTTAAACAAATTTGATCAAGTTTTTGAACTTTAGTTTAATGTGTACGGGGATCTATATATTCAATTATTTGTTTAAATATGATATAATATAGTGCTACATAATTGTCAATTTAAATGTTTTTAAATTTAGTACACAAACGACTCGTTTGATGACCAGATAAGTGAGGTAGGAAACCTAATTTAATTTTAATATGGTGTCTGTTAGAGCATTATGGTATGAATGGTTAATTCAATGGATTATTTTCATTTTTACTAATAGTTTTTATCTAAGAAGGGAAATTGGGTTAAAAATGAAGAGTATATGATAAGATTTAGTGCCATATTTATTTCATCAATATTTAATATAGTACCATAGCCTTTGTCATTCTGGTGTCCAAATACTACTTACAAAGTCCTTTTATAGAGCATACGGAAAGCTTAATTAGAAAAAAAAGACTCCAGAACAGATCCCCCAACTTCATTCCTTTGATTTTCTTTAAATCCATGCCTCCAAGAACAGTTGCAAAAACAAATGTCTTCTCAATGCTTAACTCTACAAAGGCAACTCTTGGAAACCCCATCAATAAATAATTTCAAGCAAAGAAGAAGGTTTATCAAAGGTCTCTGAAAAAAATTATTGTACAAAGAAATAACATACTTTTCAAGTCATTCATCTTTTATGATCTTTTGTACAGAGTTACATACTAGTAGTGGAGATAGTGCATAACATTTTATATACATGGATCAAATAAAGTATATAACATTTCTTTTATTTACTAATAAAAGACACCACATATGAGAAATAGAAAAAAAAGTTGTTAAACTAAAAGAGAATAAAAACAAAAGTGACTCCAACTAAAAGATCAAACACTACTTTTTTTTCTTACACTAACTTATAGTAATAATTATTTTCTGAGAAAAGAACCTCATAGTCTTTATCATATGGACACATAAATTCCAGGCTTGCACACTATTCAGTCCACTTAACATCAGAATTTCCTTCCAAATCACCGTGCAAAAACACATGGATTAAACATAAAACATTAAATTATTCTAAGAAACAGTCAAATTATATATCCAAAAAATAATAACAAGTAATGACTTTAGAATTATATATTATTGAGCTTAACTTCCACTCACTTTCAATATAAAAATATTTAGTGTCAACAATAAAAAATAATCTTAAAGATGATTTTTAAAACACTCACCGTTCATAGTAATATGTAATAGATTACTCGTAGTCATCATAAACACATAATTACTTTTTCTTTCCATCTTATTTACAACCTATTTTTCATACCTCTTTTTGTACTTTTTTATCATATTGCATTCATCACTTTTTTTCCTTATATTTTACTTTTTTTTTCAATTTTTTCTTTCCTAAACTCCACTCTTCCCATGATGATGATGGTGTATGATGGAGTCAATGTACAATTTTTCTTTAATAATAAGATAATAATGTAGATTAAAGTTGATTGAACAATTGATGATGAATTTTTGGTTTATTGTTTAATAGTCTCACATGTGTTGTCATGATTGTCAAATATTATTGGTTGTGTATAGATTTAGTGAAAAAATATTGGCTTAATTCCAATAATTTATTAAATATTAAAATTATTAATAAAATATGAACTTCAAATTCTATTTAATTATTTTTTTTTTGAATTTGTAGTTTTAAATAAATTTTAACTATTACCAAATATAAATATTTTTACCCACAATTGATAAAATATTAGAAATCATAAAACAATATCAAACTCAAATTCTATTTAATTATTTTCTATCTTTTGTAGTTTTAAATAAATTTAAACTATTACAAAATGTTTTTAGAAGAATGTTATCGGCTTTTTTTAAATTTCATTCTTATTTAAAATTTAATTACAGTGATTTTATTATAAGTAACAATGAAACATAAAAAAAATTGTAAGTTTATCTTCAACGTAAGAAAATTTTAAACAAAACTTTTGAACAAAATGTAATTGTGATTGTTATATGGAATAAATAGTGTACATTTATTCCTATGATATACATAATATTTTTATTTTTATTTTAGTCTTATTATACTTTAAAAGTAAAAAATAAACTATAAACACTAAAAATTAACTTTTGAATACATCTTAAAAATATAATACATTATAAATTAAATACTTATAAGATGTACAAAATTAAATTAAATACTTATTTTGACAATAGTATAATCAAAATAATTTAATAAAAATATATTTGGAAATAAAAAACTATTGTCAAGATAAATATTGTAAGAAAACTGATAACATCAGTGGTGTATTGTTTTGATGATAATTAACTAATCTAAAATTTTGTAACAACATTTTGATTTAGTGGAAAAATTATATATTACAAAAAAAAAATATAATAAAATTAATAAAAAAAAGAGAAAACAATTGGATAGAGGAATAAAGATTAGGAATAAATTGATAGTATGTATTTCCTGTTTTATTAATAGTTATAAATTTTCAATTTTTTTAATATGTAAGTTTTTTTTAGACAAAAACAGTCTTATGAAATAAGTTAAAGAAAGTATTTTATAATGTTACCATTTGTATTTAAAATTGATCCATTTCATATTTCAGATATTTTCTCTTTTTTCTCTTAAATTTTATGATAAAAAAAATATTACATAAGTTCCTTTCCAGATAAATTAATATTGTTAACAAATATGAAATTTACTTGAAATTAATATATCAATACCTTTTATGTTTATCTTATTATTTATTAACTTATTTTTCTTTACTGTAGTTTTATCAAAAAATAGTATTAAAAAATTATATAATCTTATTTTAAATTATTTAGAATTTTAAAATTTTCTAATTAAAAGTAAATATAAATATTTAATGTTTATAATTTTTTAAATATTTTTATTATTTTTATTATTTTTTCACATTATAATAGATTAAATAACAAAATAAAAAAGTAAACACTAGAAAAAAAACACACATTTGAAGACTAAATGTTATTTAGAAATAGAAAGGATGAATGAATACATAATGAAGAACTTATAGAGAAAGGAGAAACAACACTATTCATATGACAAATATTGTTTCAGAAATGAGATTGACATCTATTTGAAATTTGACTCAATCAATGAAAAAATGCAGGTAACAAAAATGTTATTAGTGCTTCATACTATGTTTTTATCTTTATTGATGATAATCCGCATTGTAAAAATTTATTTAATTTGATTAAAATTTATATTTAATCAAAATAAAACTAAATTGAATAATCAATAAATTTACTATATATTACTACTATGTTAGCTATATTTTGATAAAATTTATGCGTCTTCTTACATGTATTCATATTTATTAAAATAAACTATAAATTTATATGAATAATATAAGTGTTTAAATAATAATATTATTTATTCAATTTTAATATTACACATAATTATATATAAATGATAAAAATAAAAAAAATGTAGATACACAAACACGTATGTGTTCCCACTAGTTTATATAAAGAAAACTATTCTTGTTGAATTTTTATTTCAAACACCTTTTACAATTATTGTATTTTGGAAGTTGTAGAATCTATCAAACATAGCAATTGAATCCGCGTCTATAAAGAATACAAATTACCAAACTTCAACATAACTAATATCTAATAGATAATAACAGTAGGATAAAAGCTTGCAAACTGTGCTTAGAATTCACTATAATTTAACATCTTATGTAAAAAATGTTATCCATCAAATTATCCATTATTAATTTCTTTACAATCTCTCTAACGGCTTATTGATCACTAAGATTTCCATTAAGACTACCAAATAAATAAATAAAATCTGACATAAAAAAACAAAATAACTTCGCAAAATTAGTTCAGGATCCAAACTGAGTCACAGTTACATAAATCCTAAAAGACCAAAAAATTTATTTAAAAAGATAGAAGGAAGCAAAATTGGCACCAGATATCAACAAACAATTAAGCATGAAAGAAGATTACAAGAGAGAATAAGTTAAAGAAAAACCAATTGAATTTTATTACATTAATTAATTCAATTTCCTATAAAAAAAAACTCAAAAATCTTCTATTGCTTCGTTATATGTATACTTTTGAAGTGCTGAAATCACTGAAATTAAACCAAAATTGAGAGAAATTTGAATGGTAAAAAAAATTCAAATCCAACTTGAATAAACATCATCATACAAAAATATAAAAAAATTAAGAAAGCAATAGAATAAAAAATGTACAAATCCTGAACGTTGAAACTTTTATAAAAGTCTGAATCTGCACTAATTATTCCGGATACCATAAACGAATATGGATTCTGATTTTTCTCTATGAATTTGAATAACTATGACTGGTGCAACATGAAAGCAGTTATTCTAATCAGGTTCAAAACCTTTTCACTTCTAATCATTTATCTCGGTTAAAAACTGTTCCACTTCTAATAAAAACAATAATAATCAAATGAAAAGAAACCCCCTTATCATGTATCTGTGAAATAATAAAATAAAATATTAGTATAAGGATAAAATAATAAAATAAAATATTAGTATAAGGATAAAATGAGGATAAAATAATAAAACAAAATATTAGTATAAGGATAAAATGAGAAGTAATTGAATAAAAAAAAATAGTCATCGGGAGAATCCTCTTTATTCCACAAATTGAATTGCCCTACGTAAGAATACAATGCTATTGTGCTAACTGGCAAATCTATCACTTTAAAGCTCGACCTTTTTTGCTTATTTATTTGACCTCTAAGAGAGAAGCTCTCAGTCTTTGTGAGAGCATACACTTTAAATAGACAAAATTAGTTGAGCATTTGAATAAATTACATTTTCTTCCATGTTATGAATGGTAGCTTCTTTAATCCATCTACCAATCCTAGACGAAATCTGCAATCCAGCAAAGCACAGGCAAATTTCTTTTTGCGTTGATGTGTTCTTTTTTGGTTCCTTTTCTGGATTTTTGTTAGAGACATGTAAAGGGCAGTTACTCATACCAAGAATCATTGTCTTAGGATTCTCATTGCGTGCAGCTTCCAAGCTAATTGAAAAAACTAGCCAAATCTCAGTGTTCAACATCAAAATGATATATAAATGGTTTAGACTCATCATCCATGTGACCAGTGAGATATGAGAGGCATTTATAAACCAATTCTAGATGCAAGTGTGAATTGTCTTCAACAAAAAAAGGAAGGATCTTTTGGTTAATTTCAATCCAACTACAACCTGGATTCTTCTTTAATCCAAGCTCCTTTATCTTTGATCTCACCTTCCGTACCTCATCCCATTTATGTGCGGAAGCATACATATTTGACAAGAGAATGTAGGTTGATGAATCATCAGGATCCTTATCGATAAGAATTCTTGCAATTTCAACTCCCAGATCAATATTTCTGTGCAAACGGCATGCAGAAAATAACGTGCTTAACAACCCAACATCATCCCTGATATCAGGGTTTCTTTGCAGAATCTCATATGCTTCATGCAATCTTCCAGCACGTCCAAGAAGATCAATCAAGCATGAATAATGTTCAACTCTAGGTTTAATGCCATAAACATTTATCATTTGATTGAAGTAATGGCATCCTTCATCAACCAACCCAGCATGGCCACAAGCAGATAATACAGCAAGAAAAGAAACCCTATCAGGTTTTACATTGGATTGCAGCATTTCAGTAAAAAGCTTCAAAGCTTCATAGGCCTGACCATGGGACCCATAAGCAGTAATCATTGAAGTCCAGAACACCAGATCTCTTTCTGGCAAACATTTGAAAACACTGAATGCTTCATCTACAGCACCACACTTTGCATACATATCCAGGAGAGCTCCCATAACCACTTCATTGTTGTTAAATTTTTTCTCCATAATCAGATTATGAATCTCTTTACCTTTGTCTAGAGCTGCTAGTTGAGAACAAGCTGCTAAAACACTGGTACAAGTA
>Ga0123342_1002827_pt1 | contig 28560 bp, 25 predicted proteins | sample Turbeawhitnodule_FD_89960 | JGI IMG/M metagenome (GOLD analysis project Ga0123342, IMG submission 89960) | Root nodule microbial communities of legume samples collected from Mexico - Turtle bean Mexico white nodule | ecosystem: Host-associated > Plants > Roots > Nodule | place: Mexico: Nepantla... | reverse complement strand
TTAAATTTATTACTTTTTTATTTTTATTTTGTAAAAACTCATTTCTTTATTCATTAATTATATTTCTAACTATTTTAAACATTAAAAATATTTATTTTTTAATGCATTCAAAATTAAAATTATTATTTTTTTAATTTATTATTTATTTTTGAAATGGTGCTAGATAGGGAAATAAATAATAAAAGGGTGCTAAATAGGGAAATAAAAATAAAAATATGCTAGATGAGGAAATAAAAGTGTAAATGATGTAGATAGAGAATTTATCCGATCTATAATAGCAGAAAATAAAAGAAATTGAGGTGAGTTTCCCTCCATAAACTCTCACTTGTGTGCGTTGCAAAATGCTGAGTAGTCTGAGAGGGTCACATTAACAAACATGTAGAAGACGCAAAGCAAGAGATTAACATTCGATGAGGAGAGATCACATATCACTCACAAAACTCGTTGCTAATGACTTCTACAAAGAAGCACTTTTCCTCTTCTCCCATCTCCATTCTTCTTCTTCCCCTACAATTCATTCCTTCACCTTCTCCATTCTCTTCAAAGCATGCGCCAAACTTCGTTTCCCTTCCCACACCCAAACCCTCCACGCCCATCTCCTCAAAACCGGTTTCCACTCCGACCCTTATGCTACCTCCGCCCTGACCTCTGCCTATGCTGCTATCCCTCTCCATTTCCTCGACGCACTCAAGGTGTTCGACGAAATGCCCCAACCAAACGTTGCCTCTCTCAACGCAGCGCTTTCGGGTTTCTCCCTAAATGGGCGTAGCGGAGAAGCTATCCGGGTGTTCCGGCGAATTGGGTTGGGCCCCTTGAGGCCCAACTCGGTCACCATTGCGTGCATGCTCGGTGTTCCTCACGTAGGTGTTAACCATGTTGCGCTTATGCATTGCTGCGCGTTGAAGTTAGGAGTTGAATTTGATGTTTATGTTGCCACCTCGCTTGTCACTGCGTATTCCAGGTGTGAAGAGTTAGTTTCTGCGACTAAGGTGTTCGAGGAATTGCCCGTGAAGAGTGTAGTGACTTACAATGCTTTTATTTCGGGTTTGTTGAAGAATGGGGTTTTTCATTTGGTGTTGGATGTGTTTAGGGAGATGATGAGAGAAGTGTGTTTGGAGTGCAAACTCAATTCAGTGACGTTGGTGTCTGTTCTTTCTGCATGTGGTAGTCTACAAAGTGTTCGTTTAGGGAGGCAGGTTCATGGGCTTATTGTGAAACTTGAAGCGGATGATGGGTTTATGGTGGTGACTGCACTTGTCGATATGTATTTAAAGTGTGGTTTTTGGCATTCTGCTTTTGACGTTTTCACGGGGGCGGAAGGGAACAGTAGGAACTTGATCACATGGAACTCTATGATTGCTGGAATGATGTTAAATAAAGAGAGTGAGAGATCAGTTGATATGTTTCGACGGCTGGAATCTGAAGGGTTGAAGCCTGATTCAGCAACTTGGAATTCCATGATTAGTGGGTTTGCGCAACAAGGGGTGTGTGGGGAAGCTTTTAAGTACTTTAGGGAAATGCAGTATGTTGGAGTGGCTCCGTGTTTGAAAATTGTTACTAGCCTTATGTCAATGTGTGCAGATTCATCTATGTTACGGCATGGAAAAGAGATACATGGTTTTGCTTTAAGAACTGATATCAATAGGGATGATTTTTTGGCTACTGCTCTGGTTGACATGTATATGAAGTGTGGGCATGCTTCTTGGGCACGAGAAGTTTTTAATCAGTTTGATGCAAAACCAGATGATCCTGCATTTTGGAATGCGATGATAGGGGGTTATGGAAGAAATGGAGACCATGAATCTGCGTTTGAAATCTTTAATAAAATGCTGGAAGAAAGGGTTCGACCAAACAGTGCAACATTTCTTTGTGTTTTATCTGCTTGCAGCCACACAGGTCAGGTTGATAGAGGGTTACCAGTTTTTAGAATGATGATAAGAGAGTATGGCTTGCAGCCAAAGCCCGAGCATTTTGGTTGCATTGTTGATCTTTTAGGTCGGTTTGGTCAGTTGGGTGAAGCTAAAGGCCTGGTGCAGGAATTAGCAGAGCCTCCTGCATCTGTTTTAGCTTCTTTGCTTGGTGCTTGTAGGTCATACCTAGATTCAAATCTTGGGGAAGAAATGGCCATGAGGCTTCTAGATATAGAACCAGAAAATCCAACTCCTCTGGTGGTCTTGTCTAATATATATGCCGGGCTGGGAAGATGGAAGGAAGTAGAAAGGGTAAGAGGGATGATCACGGATAAGGGATTGGACAAACTCTGTGGCCTTAGCATGACAGAAGCTGCATCAAAATAAAACTTACATAGAAAAACTTTAAATAAAATGTTCTCTCAGATAATATAAGAGTTTGTTACATTTGGAGTATCTCCTCCATATTTAAACTTCCAGAAAAATCACTGACTCAACATCTCCTTTACTGCAAATCCATAGTAATCATCAAAATGGTAAGGAGGTTCGGTGACAAAACAAGAGATAACATCTCTCAGTGTAATGACTCCAACTACTTCATTCTGTCCATCTACCACATGAATCCTGTGAATAGACTGAGAAGTAAGAGTATGGATCACACTCTGCATTGTCGCGTCAGGCTTGCATGTTATAGGCTGGTGGCTACCGTTTCCAGTTTGCAGGGACGAAGAGACAATTTTGTTCATGAAATCCATCACAGTCAGCTTCCTGGGATTCAAAAGTAGCAGCGAGGAGAGCATTTCAGTTAAGTATAATTAGTTCTCTTACAAGCCTGTGTAATGATAGCCTAAGATGTCCGTGTTCTTTGTTTTCGTAAGTTTAAGAAATTAAAATATCACCTCACACTCACTCACACTCACTCACACTCGTGTATTAAATAGACAACACGGTGGATTAATTTTATTTTATTTTGTAATTTGTTCTCATTTGTTTTATTATCTTTTCTTTTTACCGAAAATGCAAGAATATCTCTAGTTTCCCCACCACCAGTTTTATTTGCCTCAGTTTTCTTGTTAACTGTAAAATCCATTTTCATCTAATTTTTGAGTTCTTTACAGAATGACATATATGTCTCACTAACTATTGTCAAAGACGCTTAGAATTTTTACTTTATTGTACCTATAATTTGTGAACATCTCAGGCCTTAGCAGCAAGTATCTGATGTCTCGTATGCTCACGTTTCCAACAATGCTCTTCCTTGGCCCCTCTACTACAGGAAGACCACCGATTTTATTATCCCTCATTTTCTTGAAAGCTTCAAGAATCAACTCATTGCTCTGGATGCTAATAACCTGGACAGGAAGAAAAATTAAGTTTTTAAACCTTCAAGGCTAGGGAAACTGAAAATTTAAGACACCAATCCTTGCCTCAGCTGTAGACATAAATGGAAGTCCCAGATCAGATATACACTTTTCTGCAATGCAGTCAAACCAATCTCTGCCTTTGCATCTCTCAAGACCTTTGACAACTGCAGACTGAGTAATGAAGTTTACCATGTCAGGTTTACCTGGTTCTATCACAGGTACATTCCTCAGCCTATACTTTGAGAGAAGCAACAAGACAGTCAACATAGCGCTCTCTTTTCCAACTGGAACAAAAGGTGCCCATCGATATGATGTAAGTATTGATTTTACCTGAAACCATAAATCAACATAAATGTTTTTTTCCTTTTCAATATGGAGTTAAGGGAAGAATTTAACTGACCGTATTTGGCTTAATTTACGAAAAAAAATATCCCAAATGAATTATGTAGGAACATAGCCATCTTATTTTCTATGATTGGCTACAGCCTACAAGTACAATAAAATCTAAACATATAAATAACTAGCTAAACCCAGCCTAGCTCTGATCGTACTGGCCTTTACTATTAATGAGATATCCTTAAAAAAGATTCCTTCTCAATGAAGGAAGAGAGGTGCTCATACCAAGACACAGAGCTAACATGAACATAAAAGCCACGAACCCAAAGTTAACTCCAGAACCCCTGCCATTCTCATGCTTACCGTTGTTGACTTGAAGGGTTCTTCTTCCAGTATTACTTTGTAAAAATCTTCTCCCAGGTCATCGGCAGCTTGAGGTGCATCGGTAGCCATCACATTATCTGCAGCAAAGCCACCTACCAGTGCAGCACCTGCTGCAGCGGCAGTTAGTCCAGCGATTGCAGCAGGACCTGTCATTCCCAATGCTAGTGCTCCCAAAGCACCCACGGTTCCTGCACCAACTCCAGCAGCTGTTGCTCTACCTGTTGATATAGCAGCTGCTGCAAGTTCTGCGCTCTCCAGCACCCAGAGAATGATGGCTGAGTAATCTATGATGCCAAGGTACTTGCTTCTCCAATCTGAACTAGTAACAGCGTCTGGGTCTTTAACTGGTGCTGCTAAAATGTTGCTTTCAGATAGAATCTTAACTGCTTCTCCTACAGGCGTATCTGCTAGAATTTCAATCACTACCAAGGCATTTTTCATGTTAGTGTTTTTGTCCATGCAGATCCTTGACTCAAATTAAATGCATAAGATGACAATGACTGAATGAATTCTTTTATGTGGTTAATCGCTTACCTTTTCCGCTAGGAACTTCTGGAAAAGAAGAGACTGGAATCTTTGCAAAGGCATCTGTCAAGGTCTCCTGCAATGACTGTGGTAGCTTCTTTCTAGATTGTATGATTTCGAAATAGGTCTCACATTTTGAAAGTGAGTTGCTTGTTCTGAACTCCTGTTCTTGCGCCATATTTGGAACTAAAGGCATGAATTAGTATTAATTGAAGCTTCAATAATTTTCACAAAACTACAGAATTGTAGTCGTGCAGATATGTAGAATAGACCCCGTCTATTTAGTTTACTTTGAAAATAAAGCTATCCCTTTCTGCTGTCAAAAGTTAGCAAGATCATTGGGATTTTTATACATTTTTTCAACAGCATCTTCTGGACTCTGAAGATTACTCTATTGCCATTTTGGTTCATTAATCTCTCAGATCTTACCACCCCTAGGATTTTGTTTCTCTCGAATTTGAAATGAAATGACAAGTGACTAAAAATCCTAAATGGCTGATAGCATGGTTTTATGCGGCAATTGCATGTATTACATTTTCTTTGGTAGGGACTTGTACTCGGAAGTGAGTTGGGTTGGGATGATATCCCTGCAAGATTCCGCCATGCAACTCTTTGATCTATTCATCCTCTAGAGGACTTATGATAATAACTACTCATCTCCCATATAATATAGGACGATAGGCCATAGTTGGCATCTCCCCCAATCCGTCATAACGAGAGATTTATATTACAATATTTGGTTAGAAATTGTTGATCTTAGGATACATAAATCGGAAACTGAAAATATAAACCGCAAATTCAATTCAAATTGTTTCATGAAATGCCTTTAAATTGTAATGCATGAACAATAGACTTTGGTTAGAAATCATGAAACCACGGAGATATAAATGGAGACAGATTGGATTACCACTTATTGACAGTGTTTCTAGATTTGAATAGATAAGTTATAGACTATGATATGAAACCATGAAAAGATAAATATATGGAGAAAGATCGAAGATGACATACCTGTAAATATGTGAATGCCAAAAGATTCAGAGCCTGGGAATTTTAATTCTGTGTTCTATTGCAAAAGCAGTTATATCTGGTTTTTGGAATTATTGGTAGGGGTTACTAGCAGTGCCAAGTGTTGCTTGCTATTGGACGTGTGTCAAAGGATGGTTAAACCATTTGTTAACCGCTAATTGTTTTTCATCCCTTCAAGCACTATACTGCTTTGATCGTTTCTTACCTCCAATCTTTACATCAACAACTTCTAATCCCGACCACCCATTATTTTATGGTGTAAAGGTCGCAACTTCTTCCACTCTGAAAAAACTAAGTAGCACTCACTAAGTGTAGTGTATTCTAAAACTAAGTCCCTATTTCAAGTTAGAGGAGAATAAATTATACAAATTTTAATAAATTTAATATCACCTTTTAAATTAATTAAAATGTTTTCTGAGATAAGTTTTATCATGTTTCATATAACCTACTTTATCATCCTCTCACTGTTCCCAAGCTTTCTAAAGGAAGGTAAAGTCTCACCATATTAATTGTGATTAAAAAAAATTTAAACATCTAATCCCAATTAATATTTTGTAGGCTTAATTATGATTTTAGTGCTTGTCAAATGTGTGAATTTTGATTTTGATTCTTATAAAAAAAATATCGGTTCCTTTAAAATTGAGAATTATCACTTTTGATATTAGTATTAAATAACACTAATTAACTTGAAAAAAGATTAAATGATAGAAATAAATACTGTTGTTATAATGTATTGTTGGTTAATGTCACTTAAAAAACTCTTAAGATTTGATCCGATCGGTCATCCGAGTTGCCGGCAGGATAAGATTCATAAAATAAATATTATTTATTTGTCTTGAAAAATAAATATTACGAATGAAAAACAGTAATTTAAAATTTTAGAGAAAGGAAAATCGAAGAAAAATATTTTATATAGACTAAAACAAAAGTTCACACACATTATATAAGGACTAAGAAGTTATTTTAAATTTTTATGAAAAATATATTTAAGCCTATTTTATATTTGTATATATTTAGGAGCAAATGAATATTTCACATGTAATAAAATATATTATTATATAATGAAATTATATACTTATTTTATTATAAAATATATGTTCATATTTTAGAATGATTTGCGCATCGTGATGTTATATTTCTTGAAATTATTATTATTATTATAATAAGAGCAAACACAAATACTCTTGCATATGTGTAAACATATTTTTTATTTTTATATTTTACATATAATTATAATTACATTTAATATTAAAAATTAAATAAATAATATTATTAGATAACATATATTTACCATTCATTTTAATAAATACGAATTTACATTAAAAGATATAATATTTTTTAAATATACCTACTAATATATTGTGATCAAAATATAAACGATGTAAGTTTTATATATATATATATATATATATATATATATATATATATATATATATATATATGATAAATTACAAATGTCACGTAAAATTATATATATATTTCTATATACGGACAAAATTCCTTATACTCTAACAAAGTATAAATAATAATTCTTATCTCATCAAGTTGCCAGAAAAGTCACTGCTCCTATTAATTCCAAATCACCATTACCATTGTCTCATACACTCTCGTTGTTAGTACCAAATGCCCCTTATTGATTTGTCTGCATAATGACCAAAGATAAATGAAAATATATTATAAGAAAATTATTAAATAAAAATTAATTTTAGAGATAAAAAATAATTAGTTGTTATAATAATTAAATTAGAAACAATTTTAGAGATTTAATTAATTTATTTATTTTTAAATTAGTTTCTATTATTGTTAAATAGTTTTTAAATTGATATCTAATTAACTATCAATGTTTTTGCTACTAAATTTAAAATCTAAATAATCGGTAGTTAAAACTTGGTAGCGAAGTAGATACCAATTTAAAAATTATTTAACAACAATAAACTAATTTATAATCCAAATTTTTTTTAGTCACTATAGCAACTAATTATTTTTATTTGTAACATTGATTTCTATTTAATAATTTTATTGTAGTGGTATTTAATTAATATGCATTATCTGTTGTCATCTTATGTTGTAACCAAAATTATTGAATGAATATTATTAAATTGTGAATATTATAAATGAGAATATACCCTACAAAAAATAATTAAATAGAAATAGTTGCTATATTAAATTAGAGATTCAATTTTTTTTTAAATTTTTATTATTATTGTTAAATAGTTTCTAAATTGTTAACTAATTAACTACCAAAGATTTTGCTACCAAATTTATAATCTAAATAATTGGTAGTTAAAACCTTGGTAGCTAAGAAGATACCAATTTAAAAATTATTTAACAACAATTTTTTTTTATTAACAACAGAAACTAATTTATAAACCAAATTTTTTTTCTCCTTTAAAATGTCTCTAATTTAATTACTATAACAATTAATTATTTTTATCTCTAAAATTTGTTTCTATTCAATGGTTGTCTTGAAATATTTAATTAATCTGCTTTATCTGTTGTTATGTTGCGACCAAAATTATTGAATGAAGATTATTAAATTGTGAATATTATATAAAATTAATTATATTGTCTAAACATTAATTCTGAAATATATGTTGTCAATGCATTAATTTCAGTGTAAAGATTAATCTTTATTTTACTTTGCCTCACAAATTATCAGGGTGATTTATTTGAATTTATTTTGATAAAGATTCGACAACACATAAAATAAAATTAGATTAATCCAACTTTTTCTTTAGGTAGGAAAATGTAGAAAAATATTAATTATACGTATATAATGTTGTAAAAATAAAAATAAAATATTTTTTCATTATGATAATTTATATACGTGATTGTTAATTAATCAATTCATAATTAAATATAAGTGGCTGTCATCAGGTTGACGCCATATATGCTCCTACCTAGCTGATAATTAGAATCAGGTAAAAAAGGTCTCCATCTAATAACCATTTCGTCTCAAACATAAAATAATAAAATAAAATATTAATATAAAAATAAAATGGAAAGTAATTATCTACACGTTTATAAAGTGAATCTTCTTAATATACACTCTTAACATATATAAAAATAATTTTGGATGAGTCAAAAATGAAAAATGAAAAAAACATGTAAAAGAAAAGTGATGAATTAATTAAAGATTTTTTTTTCTTCAGTTTTGAGTTTCTCTTCTTCTTAAGTTTTTTCTCTTCTTCCATTGATAGTTTTGGAATCAGAGAGTATGAATATTCACGTTAAAGTTAAGATTGACTTAATAGTAGATACAAAAGAATAATGGTTTTGGAATAAAGAGAGTGATTGTAAATGAAGATTATTTTATTTGATATGTGAGATTTGATATGAAAATGTGTGTAAGAGTATGCTCTCTCTTTCTTCCTGTTGTTTACTTAAAATGAGGAATTAAGGAAAGAGTGGGGGAATCGTATAAAAATATTACACTAATATTAAATTAAAAAATAGTTTTATTTTTTAAGTAATTCATATAAAATGACAAAATACTCCATTGTACTAATAAAATGAGATATATTAAATAAGGGTAGAATTGGAAGAAATTTGTGTACACAAAAAAGTGGTTATAATGGAGAATCTCCTTTATATATACGTATAGATAAATATAAATTATTATTATTATGATAACTAAGATGGTAGTGTTAGTCATATAAAGAATTATTCAGTTAACACTTTTCATATTTTAAGAATACTTTTTAAATATTAAAATAGAAAATAAAAGTTGGAGTCTCAAATTTTCATGGCTTATAATCTTTTTCATCCTTGACATTTTATTAAAATTTGTAAAAATACATAGAAAATATTAAAAGATTTTGTTGAACAAACAATACTTTTATAAAAAAATTCTACTTACATGCATGAGACTTCCTAGAGAAACTTTATGAAACCAAATTGACCAAATATTAAGTATTATATAGTTAAGGAATTGAACATAATCAAATGGGAGGCGCTACATTCTTCTTCTCAAAATTCTCTAACTGTTATGGGAAATATGACATGCAAATAATATTTTAGAGATGAGAAGGGTAAAAGAAGTGTTCATATCAATGAAGCTAAATAGGTGGAGAAAAATGTTTGGATTTCTTAGGTTCTATGATGTTAAGAATACAAGAAGAACAAAGATGAAACTAGACAACATAAGACTTGAGAGTTTTAAGGTACATGTCATATTCCAAAGTATAGATTGGAGGAGAAACAAAATTATTAACAACCATACAGGAGAGACGAGAAACAAAATTATCAAAAATCAAATAGGAGGGGAGAGAAGACAATAACAAGGAATATGTTAGCTCACTACAAGAAAATCTCGAATTATTTACAGATTATTACATACAGATCAAAATCCGTATGTAAAGTGAACATTACATACAAATTTTTACATACGGGTTCTATTTCGTATGTAAATAGATATTACATATGGATTTTTCCGTATGTAAACCAAAGGTAATTACATACGGATTATATCCATATGTAACTTTGGTGCCATGAAGCGGGAATAAAATTTCGTATGTAACTTTGGAACAATGAAGCAGAAAGTAAAATAAAATCTGCAGTGAATGGAACTCGAAACCAGGTTCCTTCAGGTTCATTCGAAGATCATCATTCAGGTGAAGCCCCTTCAGTTAGACCATATGCTAGTCTTATTCTACGACATGGAGCAAGTTCTTATCTTCTATCACATATACATGGACTACATTTTGACTCTACTGCACATGTTGGTTCTTCACCACTGAGCCTGGGACTAAATGTTAGTACTCCACTTCGACCGCATGTTACTACTGCACCACTTGGACTATAAATCCTACTCCATAGATGGGGAAAAATGTTTGGATTTCTCAGGTTCTATGATGTTAGGAATCTGATACAAACCAAGTAGCTACGAAGATGACCAAGGAAGCAAAAGACAAAGCACATGATGAGCAATCATCTCAGCAAACAATTCAAGACCCCACCAAGGATCTCATGAACCCGACCAGAGGAGATGTGCATAAACCAGAGCATCAACTGTTCTTCCTTTTGGTCATCTTAAAAGATAGAATATGTTGTAAATAATTTGGTCTCACTTTAGGGGTCCAAATAGCAAAGATAGGCTAGAATAAGGTACCTTTAACTTAATAGGGGGTGTAGTTAACATTTTATCTTGTTCCTAGCCCTTTAGGAAGGGATTTTGACCTAGTTTCTAGAAGGACAAGCCTAAGGTGCGGGTTTGACTTAGTCAAACCCTAAGGCTGCCCTTTTTTGTGTGTTTCCCATCTTACCCTTCATGCTTGTTCTCCAAGGCTCCTTCACCTATAAATAGGAGGCTTACCTCATTGTATTTTACAAGTTGAATTTGATTGAAGTAAAGAAACTCTGCACAAACTGTGTGAGCTCTTAGTGAGGCTTATGTCCTCTTAGGTTTGAGGTCTTATCTTGAGTGATTTGGGAAGCTCTCAAGTGGTGGCCAACACACTCATCTTGGAGCACATCACCCTCCAAGTGGCGTGACATTCCTCACCCACCATCATAAGTTTTCTCATTCCATTTTGCCTTTCCATTTTGCTTTTCCATTTTTCCAATCCATTTTATGTGTTTGTCTCTTAGTTTCTCTTCTTTGTTACTCTTGGGTTCCACTCATAATCATGAGTATGGTGGATCATTTGGGAGGCCATGACCACCATTAATGTTACCTTGTGCCCATTTTCAATTATGCAATTGCATCTCATTCTCACCATATCTTGTTTTTCGTGAACTGCACCTTCACACTTACTTAGCCACTTGGTTAAGTTCGTGTCCAGTGAAAATCTTCCTTAGGTCTCACCATTAATTGTTAAAAATCCCAATTTTAAGTAAAAGTGTCACCATAAATGAAAACATCTAAAAATCAACTCTTGCAAGTTCGAGATAATTCGACCTCGAATTTAGAACTCTTGCAAATATTATAGTGTTTTTCTCCCAAAAGGTGGGCTTTGTGATGTGATTGCAGTTTTGAAGATTCAGCTAAAGACAAATGACCCATAATGTTTGCACAAAGGAATCAAACAATTAGTGAAAAAGAAGTTAGAATACACTCTTTCAAGTTTGCGTCACTTTTGGTGAAAAGAAATCAAAAGGAGAACACTCAAAGCACTCAAAAATAATTGTATCCTCTCAAAAAGGTCTTTCTTGGTATTGAAAAATTTCTCAAGTGAAAGAGGACAAAGGCAAACACACTTGATCTCAAAGAACAACAACAAAACTTAAGGAATTTGAAAAGACAAACAAGATAAGTTCAAAACAAGAAAGCTAAACCAAATTTTGGGAAAAAAGATTATGACAAAACTTGAAAAGGAAGACAAGCAAGGAAAAGGCACACAAAAAGACTTTAAGATACTTACTAAACTTTTAACAATGAAACTCTCTTTAGAAATTTGTCAAAGAAAAAGGATAAAAATTCCACAAAGGTTGAAATCAATTTGGCAATCAAGATGAACCCAAAATTTTGAAAATCTTGCTCTTTGAAAAAAATTGGAACACAATTTTTTTTTGCGCAATCTCCTTTTTTAGTTTTTTTGTACTTGTTTTTTGATTATGGAAATGAAATGTCATAGTTTTGATCATGCATATTTTCATATAACTCCAATTTTCACAAAATGTTTGAGATTCAAAATAATTGATCTATGGAAATCTTTTATTTGGAACTTAAATCTACTTCTACTCAAACAAGTATCAAATTACTTATAAACTTTCACAATTAAAAGCAAGTATAGGCAAAAATATAAGGACTCCTAGAACACTAAAGAATATATGACTCAAGATTACCATTTAATGATGGTGTTCTTTGAGGACCACAAAGATCAATGTGAATGAGCTACAATTTCTTCAAAGCTCTCAAAGCTTGTTTAGGGTTTCTTGTGTGCTTCCCAAATTTGCATGCTCAATAGTAGGTCAGGTCATCATCAAGATGAAAAAGTCCTTTTACCAGCTTCTTTGATTGCATTTGAAGCAACCCCCAATGATGAAAATGCCTGAGTCTTTTGTGCCAAATTTCAGTGTCACTTTCTTTGGATTTAAAGGCCATGTGCCTCTCTTCCATTGGATTAAGAGAAAAACTCTTTCCCTTCATTTAAATTTTAAACAAATCTCTGCCATCAACATCTTTGTTTAAGCAATGTTTATTTTCAAACATCACTTTATAGCATTTTTCCAACAATTGACCAACACTCAAAAGATTTTTATTAATCTCTGGGGCAAAAAGATCCTTTGTAATGGTTTTTGTACCTTTACAGCTTGTGATAGCTATTGTGCCTTTTCCTTTTACTGTCAGGTGTTCACCATTTCCAATCCTCACCCTTTTAAAATCAGCAACTCTCAATTCCTTTAAGAGTTCTTTGTCATGTGTCATGTGGTTGGTGTAGCGACTGTCAACCAACCAACTTTCACTTGATTCTCTGATTGAGAAACAAGTGGCTATGAACAATTGATCTTCCTTTTCTTGATCAACAACTTGAGCATCTGCCTCTTTCACTTTATTTTTGGTTTTGCATATCATTGCTTCATGTCCAAGTTGGTTGCATTTGGAACATTTGGCGTTAGGTCTTCTCCAACATTTGAATGATGGATGGCCTTTCTTTCCACAGTGTTGGCAAGGTGGATAGGTTTTCTTTAAGCCTCCTCCTTTGCCCTTTTGGTGATTGCTAAATGAATTCTCTTCATTTGATGGCTGGTTCTTCCAATTCTTCTTCTTTTTTATACTTGTTGTAAGCTTGATGCTTGACTGGTAAGCCCAAGTATTTATATATATATGTTCTCTTTATTTGTCTTTGAACATGTTTTCTTGTTGGTGTTTTACAGAGAATGCACATTAAAGTTTATTGCTTTTTAGAAGGTATTGAAGAGAAAGAAAGTTTAACGAGTGAAGACTTGAAATCTGGAAGAATCAATTTATTTTAAAATACTTCAAAACTTAAATACTAATATATTCTTAATCATAACTGAAACAAGGATTGAATCCTAAAAATAAGCAAAAAAAATCAGATACATGATTAAAGAAAGAAAATAGTTAAGTCCTGAAATCAAAGAGCACTACTTTTAATCAGTCAAACATTAACAAAACAGAAAAAGAATAAGTGACCACATTCTTAAACACGTGACTTAACATTTCTTTTGGAGGATGTAAGTTTCTAGCTGTAGTTTGTAGTTAACTCTGAATAGGTTGTACCTGTTTGATAAAGTTTTTTTTGTAAAGCTTGAGACACCCTTAAAATGTTTCTTTTTATTTAATTTATTCATTCTTGATTAAAAAAAAAGTAAAAATAACCTAAAAAGCATTATATAAAAGAGAAGATCCACAGAACTCAGTATGCATGAGTATCATTAGCCTACAACAGAGGTTTTTGTGGGGGTGGGGGAAGGAGAAGAAGCCGATCTCATGGGTAAGCTGGGAGAACTTGTGTAAACCAAAGAAGGAGGGAGGGCTGGGGCTTACAAATATCCAAAAGTTTAATTATGCCTTATTGGCTAAGTGGAGATGGCGATGACACTCGGATGAAAGAGGGAGATGGAAGGAGCTCTTGGAGTCAAAATATGGAGTAGAAGATGAGCCAATGCAAACACCTTTAAAAAGGCAATCATGGTGGTGGAGGGACCTCAATAGAGTGTGCAGGGAGGGAGGAGGAGATGGATGGTTCCAAGCAGAATTGGGATGGAAGCTAGGTCGAGGTAATAAAACGAGATTTTGGGAGGATGTGTGGGTTGGGAGCACTAACCTCAAAACGTTGTTCCCCAGACTTTACTCCTTATCGCAGAATTAGGGGCAAAGGGTGGAAGAGGTAGGTGCGTGGGAAGGGTTAGTATGGCGATGGACCTTAAGTTGGAGGCGAGACAGATTTGAATGGGAATCGGAGTTGGAAATAGAGCTTGCAACTCACATATCTAGCGTCAGTATTAACAAGGAGCAGTCAGATGTATGGGTATGGGGAAAAGAAGAAAATGGGTGTTTCACAGTGAAATCAACATATCTGTGCTTAGCTAGTAGTGATGGAGGGCGTCAGAGTGAAGTGTTCAAGTATCTCTGGAAGGCAAGGGCCTTCCCCAATGTCTTAACCACAACATGGAGAGCTCTACTGGATAGACTGCCAACTGGAGAGTGCTTGAGTAGGAGAGGGGTGATGCTAGAGTCTACAATGTGTGTACTGTGCCATGACAAGATCGAATCGAGTCAACATCTATTTATGGAGTGCGATTTGGCTATGCAGGTATGGAGCCTGTGTCATAGATGGATTGACACTTTGTCTGTAGAAAGTAATGTACTTATGTGCCACTTTGAGAGCTTCCTGCTCACCCAGGCCAGCAACAAACAAAACTCGGTGTGGAAAGGTATTTGGGCAGCTATAGTAAGGAGCATTTGGGAGCACAGAAACTCGGTGGTGTTTAAGCAAAGAATTGTAGACGTAGAAGAGGTGTTTCAAAAAGCCCAACTTAAATCCTGGCTATGGATGAAGCATAAGGTACAAAGGTTTGATTATTTTTTCGTTGACTGGATCTTGAATCCAATGCCTTGTATCGAGAGTTATAAATGAAGGGGGCCAAGAACAACTCTGTTCCTAAGCTGGCCTGTACTGCAATATATCAAAAGTAATTTTGGTGGCATGTGAGGTGTCCAGGGAGGAATGGTGACTTTTGTGCCTTCTGTTCTTGGCAGCCTTGGCCGAATGCCTTTGGCAGTGTCTGGCGGACATAGATGCCACGCTACTAACGATGCCTAAGCATAACTGGATGCTGTGAGGGATGAAGCTGGATTACTAGTATGGAAGAGGAATGGACTGGGTTGCAGGTGATCGTGGTTGCCGCTGGGTTGGTTATATACAATGAGGATTGGGTAGGACAATCTGGTGTAGATTTTGTTGCAGGTACCTAAAGGGGAGTAGTTGAACAAAGGCACGTCTGGAACATTTTGGAAGCTGGGTTGCTGTAAAATGCTGGACCATCACCACCCAGCATTCGTCTAGCTGGCTTGGGGCCAAACATTACGAAGCTACTCACCTCTGATGCTGGAAAGTAAAAGAGCCCATGCTCGGTTTTGTGCCCTTCAAGAAGATGCCATAGCAGACCTGACTTTAGGCTGATGGCAGTTGGTTCGGTGGTAATGTTGTGGCAGGTGAATTTTCGATGCAGAATTTAGCTGAAGGATGGTGTGGCTGCTGCCATTCCTTTAGTTCCTCGTCATGATGGTGCACCTGTTAATTTTTAACCTTTGTGGTTTAGATATGCTCGTCATTCACCCCATATGCTTGAGGCTCGGGGTGGGTGCATTTATGATTCTGTTAGTCCTGGGTTTCCTTTTGGTTTTTTGTAGTGTAACTCTCCTTATGGTTACTCTGCTCCAACCATAAGAAGGAGTACACATGTGGCTGATGTATACGGGTTAGGGTACTCCTGAAGTATCCCTCTTAATTTAATTAATTCATTGCTGAAAAAAAAAAAACAAACTCCTTCTTAATAAAAAAAAAGTAAAAATGAAATTAAAAAGCATTATTTTATATTTTTTTATAAAAGAGAAGAACCACACACGGGTTCATATTAGTGTTTAATCACCCCAATATATTCCTAGAGAAATTACAACATATATAGTCTATGAAAGTAATTCACAAAATACTTAACAACATCATGCTATAATCTCTAATGGAATTCCGGGAATTGAGAATCAAACAACCTTGAAAACTGCTCATCAACACTCTTCCTTCCTATTAGGCAAAACAAAACCTCGAAAACCGTAGATGTAACTTTCATGCATGTCCTTTTGTAGGCTATGTCAAGACTCCTTCGGTACTAAAATCAATATCACATACCGAGATACACATTTTAATATTATTGAACATGTTACTGAACATGATTTGAGCATACATCTTAATTTTATTCAACAACGATACAAAAATTAAAGTCAATATACTTTATGCTGTTTCACTTCCATTGCTCAGGTAATTGTAGTGGAAATATACTTGAGTTTCCTTGTTGAGTGTTAAGAGCAGAAGAAGACACACTCAAGTACCTTGATGATGCACATCCTATGCTATTTTTCACTACACAGCTTTAAGCTCAGTTCTGCATTCTCAAGAACATGGTTTTCTCTTAACGTACCACCACTGGCTCCATTGCCAACATAGGTTGTGAGGGCAGTTGCTAACACTGAGTGAAATTTTGGATTGCTTGTGATTGCCTTGGTTGCAGCAATAATGGAATCCGGCAAAAACCTTTGAGGAAAGTTATTGTTGGTCATGCAAATAGGTTGATGGAGATGCTCAAGAGGCTGATTTTGACTTCCAGGGTTTAACAAGTAACCACCATGGTTTATATTATGAGTTAGTGCTCTTGAGTTGAAGTAACCACTGTAACTGCTCCAAGGTGATGGAGGCATGATAGATTGTGGAGGAGAGAAATCTGAGGAAAAATTAAGGTTTGTTGATGAGTATTTTGGCATGTGAGGGAAGCTTGAGTTTGAGGCTGTTGGGGGTGCTGTAAGGTCCAAAGTGATTGTGGGGTGATAATTCAAGCTTGAAATAGATGAGTTTGGAAAGTAGAATTGATGTGGTCTTGAAATTTGGTATGTGGAGAAGTTTAGAGCATTATGAGGGTTGTAATTAGGAGCACTAAATTTGGTAATGGAGGATATAGCTGAATTGACTAGTCCATGTCCATGCTCTGAACTCAGTGAGGAACATTGGAGCATGGAAGCTGCAGCAGAAGTTGTGCAGGCCATTGCAGTGGCTGACATAGGCAGTGGATGATTGTGGGTTCCTTCATAGGTTGTGATCAATATGGACATGTCTTCAGCACATCTTTGCACCTGAATTATTTACAAGAAAAGAAGGTTAATTAAAATCTTTTGGGATTCTAATCTAAGCTCAATTTGATGTCCTAAAATCAATTAAAAGTTAGTAAAACCAGCACAATGAAATAGTGAAAATCAAGATGCAAAGAGAAAAAAATTGAAAGAGTAAAGAAAATAAAAGAAATTAATTTAATTAGTGGTGCTGAACTACATGCACAATTTTATACCTACACTAATTGTTAATTTTCATTATTGTTTTCTCTTCGCCTATAAAAGATATTTCTTTTTATTCTACTCTGTTTTAATCATCTAAAACAAGCCATAAGAGAAGCCTTTACCTGTTTTCTTACAGGACACAATGGAGAAACAGTGCATCGATAGTAAGCTCGGGGACATGGATTTCCTTTTGCCATTTTCTGTCCATATTTTCCACATTGGCACCCATCATTCATCTGTATTAAAGTTCAAGAAATTAAATTTCAGCATTTTAGATATAGAAATATAAAAACAAATTGCAATATACAGATGATAATAATAATAATCTGATAGCAAGTTTTTAGACTAACTTGATCCTTCACACCTTCATAATTAGGCTTTTATTTTCTCTTCCAATTAATATGTGTTTTCATTAGGGCTTTTTCTTTTAATTTAATTAAGACTATATATTATATTTGAAGTGTTCTAGACTTTGCAATAAAATCAATCTTAGCTATATATTCTCAAGAACAAGCACATATGACTATCTTCTGAACATAATTAACATGTTACTAACCGTTTGTGTATCACATCTGGCTCTAATGGAAACCCTAGTCTTCTTGGGCTGATCATTTTGAAAAGCTTCACTTTTATCCACATTTTTCATTGTCTTTAAAACTTTACTGGGTGGCCACATCTCACTTGGTTCCTCTTCCTTCCCTCCACCTAAACTACTTGCAGAGCTGGAAATATTTTCAGCTTCAGCATGATCTACAGGATCCAAATTGATATCTAACCCAAGTGTGAGTCCTCTATCCATACCCTCATCTTGCTTCCTCTTACCCTTAATCTTTCCTTTGAATGATATCCCAAGAGAGAGTGACAAAGGTTCACTCTCTTCACTTTGGCTACTTACACCTTTAGCATTTGTAGCATCTTCAGGTTTATCTTGTTCAAGGATGTCCAAGAACTTCAACATCTTGTTTTCTTCTCTAGCCTGTTCCATTTTCTTCTTATAGCAGATTCGAGCTTTTGATCCTGCATGCAATAATGATGACACATACAAGAGACAATCATATAAAAAACAATATATAATAATAAGAAAGTGACTGCCACATTGGTATTTGATAAGAGAGAGGAAAAGAGATGAAGGAAATAGAAGGTAATTCAAGTATATATGTATTTTCTGGGGATGAGTGCAAGGTGAATGAGATTTCTTCTGAGATTTAAACACCTCTGGTCAAAAAATGATTAATTTATAGTGTGTTCATTGAATAAAAAGGGCCATCATAATTGTGCAAACGTGTGTATATGCATGCGTCTTTTCTTGATTTGGGTTGACTCTTGTTACACTGCTTTGAAGGACTTTTTCTTCATCTAACTATACATATCATATTAATGTTTACTTAATAAATTTAATGAGTTAAGTAGACTCTGTTTTAAATTAATGTTTAACTTTGGTCACTTTTAGGAATTTGAAGGTAACCATTTAAACTAGATCAAGTGGTTTTTAAAGGGAAAACATTTTGTTAACACTGCACACAGTAAATAACAACATTCAACAAACTTTTATAATAATATTTTAATATTTTAAATTAAAAATTTTAAAAAAATAGTTAAAATATTAATTTTTTTGTTTATTAAGAATAAGTACTGTATGTAGTGTCAAGGTATCATGTATGCAGTGTCAAGGTATCATGGTACTTTTTAAAGAGTTCATAAGGTTTTTGTGTGTGTTTATATATATATATGATTAGTTTTAGGAATCACAAATATTTAAAAATACGACTAAATTGAACATTATTTTACAGAAAATTAAAATTATACTTGGGTGGAAATATTTGCATTTTTTAGTTATACCTAAAAAAACTAAATGATAAATGAAAGAAACGAGAATAAACAGTAGAAATTAACAATGATTATAGGATAAATTATATTTATATGTCATGGAAAAAACCATGTGAACCTTAATTGTTCGTGGAATAAAAAATCGCGTAAAACGTAGAAATTTTATTTTTCAATAAACGGAATGCCATATTCCATTTATATAATTCTTAAAATAATCTAACAAATAATAAAACAAATGCATTGGATGATAAGAAAATATTGTTAAATGCACCTTTTTTCATATTTATTTTTTATGAAAATATATATAAAAGTTTTCTTTTTATTTCATTAATAAAAGCTATCCTTCTAATCAGTCCTCTTAACTTATATTAATCTCCTGAATTTGAAATTTGATAGGAAAATAACATAAAAAAAAGGTGAATACAGTAATGTGAACAAACATAAGAGAACTGTACAAATATCAAGCTCTTCATGCACTGTAGTAGATGTGATTTAAACATCCCACAACGACTTTGACCTAATTATTCACGTGTACTGATTTTTTCAACATTCCTCCAGAAAATCGGGAAGAAAGGGAGAATCATATATATTCTAACATTTTATATCTTACAAACCTACAACTTTTTATTTAATAAATATAAGATATTAGACAAATTATCTAAATTAGTCATAAAATTGTTCCGAAGAAGGAATTTTTGTTCTTAAAATATTTTTCACTAATATAGAATATATATTTTACATATTGGTATAAAAGAAAGGGTGATAACTTTATAATAAATTAGTAATTTTTTATATTGATTTTCATTTAAGTAAGACAATAAATAAACTTATATTGATTATTTTGTTTTCTAGTACAGGAGTTAAAAAAACACATAACATTTCTATCGGTCCATTAATCAATCTAAAATGTCTAAAATAACTTATATAATATTGTGAATTTATTCCAAACTATTTAAATGTGAGATAAACCCTAAAGGGGAGACTAGAAAAAGAGAAACCTCACTCTCTTACTTATTGATAGCTCTTTAATTAATAATAAATAACATATATCTAAACAAATTTGTTATTAATTTTTGTTATGTGATAATGATGAATCTAGCCACATTATTCTTAACTAAACCAGGACTGGCATGATGGCTGTCAAAAAATGCATGTATACAACCATTTTTTTTTTCTCCACAATCGTATGCTCATTTAATTGACTTTCATTCACACAGTCATTACAAAGAGAGACAATGGTGCTTTGTGTGCTGTTCTCCATTATAAGACCCAAAATCAGATTAGTTAGCAATATTTTATAAATAAAAAATTATATAGATGGATAGAAATTATATATATGTTTGTTAGAATTTACCCTTTTATAAATTATATATTAAAGCATATATAACTTCCATTCGTTTAGTTGTTCACTTGGAGGTTAGTAAAGAACAAAGTATTAACGAAAGATAATTTGAGTAGAAACTGATGCTTGGAGGTGTTTGTGGATTGCAATTATATGAGACAGAGAAATAGTATTATTTTTAACAATGGAAGGTTGATGAATCCTATAAGAATATTTTCTATGGCTTAAATGAAAGCGTAGTCATAGATAATTGGGAATGAAAATGTGTGTCCTTTTTCATATCAGCTGGTGTATGGATCCTATTAGCTGTTTGCAAATTTTAAATAAAAAATAGTAGTAAGTGTTGTTTTTCCTTTTGTTATTTTTTGAGGTGGAACAGTGCAAATCACACTGCATAATAAAACGTAGCCAGTGGAGAGAGGAAGATATCTTTATGCAGCAACACAACAGCTGGGTTCTTAAAAACATGCGGATTGGCAAATGGGCAAAAGGAGGTTGGTAAACAGAGCAAAAAGAGTGATAGTGCAGTCTATGGGCACAATTCTGGTTTATGTGTTTTACCCATACAACCAATACATGTTCTAATAGGAATAATAGATATTTATAGCTTTACGTATCATTATACTATATGGATGATTATAGATTGTTTGTTGGGTTAAAGATTTTTTTTTTTTTTCTTTTTTTTAGGGTTGGAGTATTATTTAAATATTTTAATTAATAAATAAGTTATTTTAGAAGATTGTGAAATTCTTTTATATTAAAAATAAATTAAATATTTTTTAGTTTTTGTAAAACAAGTTCATTTTTATTTCGGTCAAATAAACTCCATGTTACTTTTTATCTTTCATTTAGGGTTTATCTAGTTTTATAATCAAACCAAAAACTCAAAGCAAGGGAAATCCATGGAAACCACTTGATGGAAAACCTAATAACATTAACAACCTCCAAACATCTCTTCCTTTGTAGTTTTAATCGCAACTGCCAGTAAGGAGATAAACGCCTGGGATGAGGAAGCTGGAGGAACCGTGGAGAAGATCGGTGGTGCGTAATCATCAACTCTCGGCAAACTCTTTTACCACGTTCTTCTTCTCAAATTTTCCAGATAGTCATGGAGAATATGAAATGCTTAAGTTGTTTTAAAAGTGGGCTAGGATTAAAGAGGTGTTCATATCTAAGCGTTTAAATAGATGGGGTAGAAGATTTGGGTTTGTGAGATTCTTTGATATAGGAAATGTTGTGAGCATGGAGAGGGAGCTATATCGTTGTTATATTGGAAACATGAAGCTTCATGTTAATATACCAAGGTACAAGAGAAAAGGGATGGAGCGTAAAGGTGGTGTTCTTAATACGGCTGAGAAGACTAGAAATGGTGGTGGCGTTCCTTCTCATGTCCAAAGGAAGAGCAAGGAGGTGTGGAGGGAAAAAAGAGAGAAGGATGTCATCAGAAAGGGCAATGTTAAGCAGTCTTATGCTGATGCAGTAAGAAGAACAACTCATGACCTATGGAGAGGTCCTAGTTTAACGACTACGGCACATATCTTGCCATGGATGACTAATAGTATGGTTGGTCATATGTCGTCTGAGCTTAACTTTGAGTTGCTGCAATAGGAATGTCTTAAGGGAGGGATGAGCATGTTCAAGGTGAAATATATGGGTGATAACCTCGTCCTCTTGACTCCTAAGGCTGAGGAAAGAATGGAAGACATCGTTAAACTACATAACGATTGCTTTGACTGTATCTTCAAAGACATTAAACCTTGGTCAGAGTCTCTTGTGGTAAGCTATAAACGAGTTTGGGTTAGATGTTACGGGCTACCCTTTCAACTATGGAGTAAGGAGTGTTTTTCGAAAGTTGCGGAGGAAGTAGCAACACTGGTGGAGGTTGACGAAGCTACTCTATCCTGGAACCACCTGGAGTATGCCCATTTTCAGGTGCGTGTGTTAAAGTCTCGTAAGGCAGAGTTGTCTAAGGATTTTCAGATTAATGGGATTATGTACAATGTTACCATTGCTGAGGAGGTGAATAATTATGACGGAGAAGTTTACAAATATCAGTGTGCTTTATAATCATGAAGGATCATCTGATAGTGTATCGTCATTTGAATCCTTTGTTGAAGACTCACTCTTCTCTGCAAAATTAAGTAACAAAGAGGGGGGAACGAAGGAGGGAGCTGTTGGTGGCCAGGGAAACCCAAAGGGGAAGGGAGGGGTTGGTCAACGAAACAAACAAAAAAAGGTTTAGAAAGGGAATGTGTAGAATGCTTTGAGACCTGTCAGCAAAAAAGAGTATCTCCTTTCACCAGAAAGGAATTGAGTCTGCAGGGAGTATCAACGGAGGGGATAGTTGTGTCTGTCACTCAACAGGTCAACGATGCGTGTGTGGGTATCCAAAATTCCTTGGATAACTTAGTAGAAGTGGTGGAGTCTTTTAGTTCTCTTAGTGCCAGACCCAAATTAAATGAGGCCCAACTCAGGGAAAGTGGTTCACACGCCCAATTGTGCACTAGTGTCGTCCGTGTATCAGGGTCAGGAGCACCTATGGGAGGAGTCTGTTTTACGGTAGACGACGTCAGACAATCGTCAACGTCGGAAAGTGCGAGGGTGGCGCAACCGTTGTCTGATGGTAGTAAAGGGGTTACTAGCCCGCCACTTTGTTTAGAGGATTCCCAAACAGAACTAACCAATCATCGGAACCTGCTTGTGGTGGAAGGTTATGGGGGAAATACAGGGAAGAAGAATATCGACATCGTTAGTGGAGAGGAGGAAACTGTAGCGGTGGACGGTTGTCAAACTTCAGCAAGAGTTCGTCACCTTCGTTCGCTTTGGGAGCAGGGGGCCCTCACAGTCCAGCGGCGGTGGCGCTCTAAGGAGGGCCTACAGATAGGAATAGATATTCCCATAAGGAGGACATTATGGGAATAGATATTCGACCAGGTCAAGCTCAAACTCTTATGCCATGTCTGATTCTGAGATTGTTGAGTGCAATAATTAGGAAAGAAGTTGTTGAATATGAATCAACCTTGATTTGGGACCTAGGCAAAAGGTTGGGAACGACATGCTCACGGGATGAAGGTATGCTGATCAAAGAATAAAGAGTTTGGAGGATAGGGACAAACAAGTGTTGAGCAAGTAGAAGAAGGGAAATAAGAGTGGTGTGTTATGATTATTATCAATCTAAACATCATAGGGTTAAGAGGAGGAACACAAGCTAAATACCTTAAGCATATTATTACTAAGGAGGCTGCAGAGTTTGTGTGTCTGCAAGAGACCAAAGTTACGGAGTTCTTTGATAGTAGGTGCTTTGCTCTGTCGGTTGGGTACATAATGAAGGTGTAAACGGGGCTGGGAGTATTCTATCTATGTGGCACAATGAAGCGTTTATATACTGTTCTCACTTTACAGGAAGAGGATTCATAGCTATTGTTGGGCACCGCACTAAATCGAATTGCTTATGTGTTGTCATTAATGTGTATGTTGCTTCCTCTTTAAGTGATAAGGTCGCTATGTGGGACGCTTTGTCAATCATTAGAAGTTCTCATCAAAATGAGGTGTGGTGTTGCTGTGGAGATTTTAATGCTGTCAGGTGTGTAGAAGAAAGGAAAGGCGTTAGAGGATATTCCAGGCAGAAGAAAGAGATTAGAGATTTCAACGAGTTCAGTGATAAGAATTTGATGGTGGATCTACCTATCGTAGGTAAAAATTTCACATGGTACAAATCAGATGAGTTTGCTAAAAGTAGATTAGATAGAATCCTGGTATCCGAGGAGTGGCTCCAAGTGTGGCCTATGAGCAAGCAATATGTACAGTCGAGGGAGGTCTCAGACCACTGTGCTATAGTAGCCAAATCATGGGTCAAAGATTGGGCTCCTAAACCTTTTAAAACAATAGATGCTTGGCTCTTGGAACCTGGTTTCAAGGAATTGGTGAAGGGTAAGTGGAACACATATGAGGTGCAGAGCAATAGCATTTCCAAATTCAAAGATAAATTGAAGCTACTGAAGGGTGACCTTAAAGAGTGTAATAAAAGTGTTTTTGGGGATCTTGAGGAGAACAAGCGAATGATTATGAAGGAGATTGAGAAGCTAGACGTCAAGGATGCTAACTGTGATCTTCTGGAGGGTGAAAACTTAAGGAGATTGGAGTTACTCAGTCAACAACAGCTGCTAGATTAATCTGGTTTAAGCATGGAGATTCTAACTCCAAATTTTATCACTCTCTAATTAGGTGGAGAAGACCCAGGAATGAAGTTAAAGGTGTCGAATTAGACAACCAGTGGTGTGATGAACCGGAAACTGTGCACATGGAAGCAAAGTGAGTGTTTGAGCAAAGGTTCATGGCCACTTCTGACCTTAGTGTTAGGCTTGGTTCCGTGGACTTCATGTCTCTCCCTGAGGCGGTTAGCTTGAGAATGGTAGATGGTTTTTCTGAGAAGGAAGTAAAGGTTGTGGTGTGGCTGTGTGAGGGATCTAAGAGCCCGGGTCCAGATGACTTTAACTTCAATTTAATTAAGAGCAATTGGGAGACCTTAAAGAAGGATATTATGGAAGCTGTGTACGTGTTTCAAGAGTCTGGGATCTTTCCAAAGGGATGCAATGCGTCGTTCATTTCTCTTGTTCCTAAAGTGAAAGACCCTTTTATGATTGATCAGTTCAGACCAATTTCTCTAGTGGGAGCCCTATATAAGATCATAACTAAGGTGATGTCGTGTCGTATCAAGGATGTCATGCCTTTGGTTATTGATGAGGTTCAGTCAGCTTTCTTGAAAGATAGGGGAATGTTAGAAAGTGTTATGATGGCCAATGAGGTGATCGAGGAGGTACAGAGAAGTCAGAGAAGTCAGAGGAGTGGTGTGTGTTTAAAGGTAGAATTTGAAAAGGCATACGACTCGGTTAGGTGGAGCTTTATGTTTGATATGTTACATAGGATGGGGTTCCACAGTAAATGGGTAAAGTGGGTGAAAGGTTGTTTGGAGTCGGGAACTATGTCTATCTTGGTTAATGGTAGTCCGACGGAGGAGTTCAGGCCTTCAAGGGGGTTGAGGCAAGACAATCCTTTGGCTCCATTTCTCTTCCTTATTGTAGCAGAAGGTCTGGTTGGTCTTGTACGCAAAGCTTTAAAGGAGAACCTGTTACGAGGTGTCAAGGTGGGGAGAGCTGAGATAGAATGTTGTATGTTGCAATATGCTGATGACACCCTGTTCATGTGTGAAGATTCAAACTCCAATATTTTTACAATTAAGGCGATTCTCGGGGTTTTTGAGTTGGCTTCTGGTCTTAAAGTTAACTTTTATAAATAAAAGTTGGCAGGTATAAAGGTTGACAGGAATTCTCTTGAGACCTATGCAAGAACTCTTAACTGCGGCGTCATGCAGATCCCCTTTAAATATTTGGGGTTACAAGTAGGTGGTAATCCAAGAAGGGTGCAGTTTTAGGAACCAATCGTGAAGAAAGTTAAAGCTAGACTCAGTGCTTGCAAGGGGAAATGCTTGTCGCTAGTAGGTAGAGTATGTTTGATTAAATCGGTTTTAACCTCCATACCCCTGTTCTATCTATCTTTCTATAAAGCTCTGACATCAGTTTGTAACAAAATCTCTAGCATCCAGAGGAGTTTCCTTTGGGCTTGGGGCAATGATCACAAACATATATCTTGGGTCCGTTGGGAAAATGTATGTAAAACAAAGGAGGAAGGGGGTTTGGGGGTCAAGGATATTAGAATGTTTAATCGTGCCTTGCTAGCAAAATGGAAGTGGAGGCCGATGAGTGAGGAAAAAAGGGAAGTGGAAAGAGATTTTGGTATCCAAGTACTATACTGGTGCAGTAAGAAATCAAAACTCTGGTAACCGTCATTCCTGGTGGTGGAGAGATCTATCTAAGGCATGTGATGAGGGAGAAGGTGAGGGATGGTTCCATAAATTTGTTGCTTGGAAAGTTGATCCGGGGATAAAGTCAGGTTTTGAGACGATGCCTGGATGGACAATAATAAGCTTAAATCCTTGTTTCCCAGGCTGTATACCATTTCCATGGATCAAGGAAAGATGGTGGGTGAGGTAGGTTCCTTGGAGGCTCTAGGGTGGACATGGAGGTTAAGGTGGAGAAGGCCTAGATTCGATTGGGAAAGCTCTATGGAGGCAGAACTGATTAATCTCATTACAAGGAAGATCCTGAGTAAGGAAACTGAGGATACTATTGTATGGAGTGCGAATCCTAACGGTGTTTTCTCTGTGAAATCTGCATATCTGACCTTGTGTATCCAATCTAATGGTATATCGCACGATATTTTTTTCTCTCTTATGGCAAGCTAAAGCGATGCCCAAAGCTTTATTTACCGCATGGAGGATTTTACTTGGGAGGCTTCCAACTTATGATGACCTCATTTGGAGAGGTATGGTCGCCAACTCCTCTCTTTGTGCGCTCTGTAAAGTAGCAGAAGAATCACCTCAATATCTTTTTCTGTCTTGTCTCTATGCACAACGTGTATGGTCTCTCTGTCTCAAATATATATGTATATTGTCTGTAAAGCACAAAGACCTTATAAAACACTTCAAGAGCTTTCACTTAGCTCATTTTACAATAAAAAAAAATCAGTTTTGGAAGGGTTTTTGGGTTGTTGTTTTCTGGAGTATATGGGATCAGAGAAACTTGGCTATTTTTAAACAAGGGATAGCTGATGCTGAAGAAATCTTTCATTCAGCCCAACTATCAGCGTGGTTAAGTTTGAAGCATGGGGCTTCTTCTTTTAGTTGTTCTTTCTATCACATATAGGATTCTCAATCCCGGCCTTTGCCTGCAAAGTTGCTGATACGGAGGATGTTGTAGAGCATCTTTATCTTCATGTTATGTAGAAGGTAGTTGTGTTAGATGGGAGCTGGATGCTGGGTGGTTGCTTTAGTGTCTGGAAAAGTTAGATTACAAAGTAGGTTTGTTGGATTTGGAGCATCCACTTCGGTCCATTGTTTATGTTTTGGGAGGCCCTTGCTGGATCATGTGCAGTTGGGATGCTGGTTCGGTGTAGAGATGTGCTGGGCAGGGTGAAATTGTTTTCTATCACAGGTTGAACAGAAGCAGGGTTATGCAGGGCAGGAAAATATGATTTTCACAACTATGAAAAGTAGTAGAAGTGAGTGAAGTTATTTCTTGTATATCTCTTTGGGGTTGGAGGGCTGGATGGAGGTTTACGAAGTATATGGAGCCAGAAAAGCCAAGGTGAATTTGAGGCGTGTATGTGTAGGTTAAGGGAAGCAGAATGGAAGGAATTAGCTGTTAGAATATATGGCCTTAAACGAGATGGGGTGAATTGTTTAAGAGGGATTTTCGCAAACTTTGAAGGTATAATGAAAATCAATGCTGAATTACAGAGAAAGAAATCAAGGAAACACATAACCAAAACTGTTTTAAGATGATATCATAAAAACAATCGGTTATTTCTTCGAAACAATCGGTTATTTATACCAGTTAGAACATAAACAGCTTAAAAACAGAATTTAAAGAGTTAAGGGTAAGAGATAAACACACAAGCAATTTATACTGGTTCACTCTTACACCAAGAGCTACATCCAGTCCCTAGGAACCACTGGGTATTCCACTATGCAATCAAAACCAGATTACAAACACCACACACCAAAGTAGTGACCTTGAACCCCTCAAGAAACACACTGCCTTTGGAAAACCACACCAAAAGTGTTGATCTTGAACCCCTTAAGAACACACAATACTTCTTGGCAACACAAATACAGAAATACAGTAATCAAGGAAGAAGGGAATAGAATACACCTGGGTATTACAAAGCTTAAAGTTCAGAATTACAACCCAATCCTATTCCACACACTTAAGAATGATC
>Ga0123342_1002826_pt1 | contig 28561 bp, 14 predicted proteins | sample Turbeawhitnodule_FD_89960 | JGI IMG/M metagenome (GOLD analysis project Ga0123342, IMG submission 89960) | Root nodule microbial communities of legume samples collected from Mexico - Turtle bean Mexico white nodule | ecosystem: Host-associated > Plants > Roots > Nodule | place: Mexico: Nepantla... | reverse complement strand
CTTGTGTTCTTTGCATTTTCAGTTCGGTATTCTAGTTTCCTTTGTTGTTTTGCTTCGGTTCCTTTTACATTTGTTGTTCCTCTTTGCTTCTTCTTCATTTCTAGTTGCTGTTTTGATTCAATTGACAATACATAGATCTTCCATGTGAGTTTGGGTTTTGATACTAGTCTTGGTGAGTTCTTGAACATAGAACCTTGATCCAATTCTATCAAAAAGTGCCTACCTCATATCCAACTCAAGTTGATTCCTAAGAATGTCAAGAATCATTCATATTGAGATATTGGAATCATATCAACTATAGTGAGGTGTATATGGGAGCATATGAACTCTATTGTGTTTAAACAAAGTGTAGTAGATGTGGAAGAGATTTTCCTAACGGCTCAACTCAAGTCATGACAATGGTTAAAGTACAGGGGACAACCTTTTAACTACTCTCTTGCTGAGTGGGTTCTCAACCCATTAATCTGTATTAGAAGCTTTAAGTAATTGGATGATGATTGGTGCATTCATGAATACCTGTGGTTGGAAAGATCTGCTGGTGTATTGGAAGTTGTCAAAGGAGCAGTGAACAACTCTTTTCTGGGTTTTCTTCTTCTAGGTTCGGAGTGGGGTCTTATGTTGCACCACTAGAAGAGTAATTACTCAAAGGCTGGAGGTGAGCTGAGTATACTGATTGGAAGCACTAGAAATATAAGCAGTGGTAATCCTGATGAGCTGGTAAGGGTTGAAAGGAGTGGTCAGAGGTAGAGGTGTTGCTAGCAAAACCAGATGTGAGGTTCTGCAGAACCACTTTAAAGAAAGGTAGTATAAATCGTGGAAAAGGTGGAATTTAGGTGGTGCTTATTTCAAGTGGTGTAATGCCTGGTCTGGAATCGGTGAGTAGAATCAAAGTTCTGGTTAAGTAAATCAGGGGTTGTTTGGTGTTTTAGAAAATCTGGTGTTAGGCCTGGAGTGTATGAAGGTAGTTGGTATGCTACAGGAGTAAAATCTAGTGGTGGTGTTGCTATCTATGGAAGGTGTAGTGGTGATGAGAAGGACAATATTTTGATTAAAACTTTCAAGGTAATGGGAACCAGTAGGCTTAGCTAGTATGAGGGTGCTAGTTTATTCTGGTTTAGGCCAGTTTTGGGGTAGTAAAGGAAGTTTGTATGGAGCCTCACTTCCCACTTCTGATGTGCTGCCAGTATTGGTCTGCTAGTTTATGTTGAAGTTGTTGGCTGGTTTGGTGGTGTGCCGATGTAGCTCGTGTGTTGGAGTTGTTGGCCGGGTGCAAGGGAAGCTCATTGGTCTAGTGTAAGGGGCCATCAATTGTAGGAGGAGTAATCTATGTTGTTGAAATTGTAGCTTGGCCTGCTAAGCATTATTCAAGGGGTATATTTTTTGTTAATAGGTGCGTTAGATGCAGGGCAGATTCAAGCAAATGCAGAGGACAAATGGCCTATGCATGGAATCCCGAATGGTGCATCTGTTGTGATGCCAAAGTTGGGCTGGGAAAAGGTTGTTGGTGGGTGCTTCCAGTATGAGGCAATCAAGTGTAGCAAGCTCGTGTCTCCTATGGTAGGAGGCATTGTTGGTGAGGTGTCTAGTCCAATTGGGATGTTGTGATGTTGTTTGGTGTGATGCACCCATTTTTTTGCAGGTGTAGGCTAGGATGTTTTTTCTACTATATCACAGTTTTGAAGAGCAGATGGTGTGCCTGACTTGAAGGTGTAGTTTTGTTACTATCCTTGTGAGGCATTCTCAGCTTTCAAGCTCATGTCTAACTAGGAATAGGAAAACAAATCCTTGTTTTGCAATCTCCTTTGTATCATGATATATTTATTAATTCTGGTTTTGATTTGTAAGCATGAGGAAAGGAGTGTTGGTTCTTGTATAAGGGTTGGGACACCCCTGAAGTGTCCCATAAATTTAATTAATTTTTTGCTGATAAAAAAAATCATCTAACACTAGAAAAATGAGATAAATGAAGTGGTCAAATGATTTCCAGTCATCTTCCAACGAATTCAATGAAACAAAGTTCAAAATTTATCTAAAAACAATGAAAGTTAGTAATAACAATAAAGTAAAAAGAAATTTGTGATTATTCACTAGGAAAATAACAATAAAAAATAGTAGATAAAATAGATTTACTATCAAGATTATTCATAATAAATTTTTCATTAGTTATCCAAAAATTATCATCCTTCAATACTCACATAGATGTTAAACTTAATCAAACAATTGTGTCAATCAAATTCAATTGAACCTTATCAATAAAACAGTTATCCAAAAATTATCATCCTTCAATACTCACATAGATGTTAAACTTAATCAAACAATTGTGTCAATCAAATTCAATTGAACCTTATCAATAAAACAAATGTCTATTGATGTATTGAGTATTTCACTCGTCTTCTTCGAGTGTCTACTCATGAAATATTTTTCTTTTACTCTTGAAATAAGAAAATAAGAGATTTATTAAAACTAAGGGAACTAATCAAGAATTATAATTAAATAAAAGAATTAAAATTCTCAACAAACATTAAAAAACAATTTATTTGATAGAACTCAAGTTCAACAAGCAGAAAATTAAAACAAACTATTATAGAAAATTGAAAAACAAAAGTTTATTGAATAAAATCTTAGAATTCAATGGAAAATTACACGAAAAATCAACCAAACAAATTTAACTTTCCACAAGAAAGATAAAATTTAAAAAAAAAAATCTAGGTCTAAGAGCGCTATTTGACTTTGAAACTTGTGCTCATATTCTCCTTCTTAAATCTTTTGCACAAATTCAAATTCAAAATTTATCTTAAGATATTACAATAATCAAGTATTTTCTTTCTTTGATTCAAGTTATTCAACAAATATTTTTTCCAATCAATTTCTTATCTCTTTCTCGTTTTTCTTTCTACTATATTTTGTTCAAATTTAATTAAGATTTTCACATTAATTGTAATTAAACAAAACACGATTTTTAGGAATATTAAAAAAAATTAAATTACTTGAATAATATTTTCAAGTATCTAAACACGTGAATAGAAATATAATCATCAACATATATAAAATATTTAATATCAAAGAATTTAAATAAGATAAGATTCAATATTAAATTTTAGATAATTATTATTTATTTAATAGCATATTATTAATTTTATTAATATTTATATAATTAACTTTATTTAGTTTATTTTTGTGTGCATATATTTACATTAAAAGTCATATATATATATATATATATATATATATATATACTAATGTTAAATATTTATTAAATCTAATAAATATATTGTATATAATTAATGCAACATTAATACTATATTAAAAAAAACTCTTCACTCAATTTAATTCTAGCATGTTTTTATTATATATATTATATGAGAATTAAAAAATTTTAATATATTTATTAAATCTAACAAAAAATTATAAATGTAATTTTTAATGAAATTGCTAAAACCATTATACAACATAATTAATAAATATAGTAATAATGACTTAAATATAAAAATCTATTTAATATAAAAATCTATTTATTATATATTATATATTTATATAAATATTACATTAAATACTACATTAATTGCCAAAGTTAAAGTCACATCACACTTTTTTTTTTCATGTTAAAACAAACAATTCAGATTATTTATTTCCCAGTTTTTCCCTTCTTCTTTCTCTCTCTCTTCAACTTTCAGAGTGGCAATACTACTAAGTCTTTGCATGGTGCTTCCACATGTCGCAAACCATTGCTATATTGTCGCCTTGTTAATCACGATTACACTCAACTCATTAATGTCATCAATACGCAAGGCAATCAAGTTTTCTTTCACGCGCTTCAATATGTCATGTCACCACCGTGTTGCAGATTTCACTCTGCTCACGTTTTTTCTTGACAAAAGCAAGAGATTCGGTAATGGTTTTTTTGGATTGAGACAACCTCAATGTTCTGGAAATGTGTCCACAACATAATATGGTCTTGCCGTTGAAGACAAGAACTAGAAAAGGGAAAAGGAGAGAAAAATAAAATTAAACAGGAAAAAAAATGTCTCCCACAGTTGGAGATTTCATGGCTTTGTCTGTACATAAATACACAGAGAGGTTGCATATATGTTTGACATGATTAAGGAATAAAAAAGATAAATTTTTAATGGTACATGTAGAATCCTTTCAGACCTCACCCACACACACAGAAAAAAGAATTACTGGACAAGAGAAGAAAAGGAGAAAGAGAAAACATGGAACCCTTGATTCTAGTTGTTGTCAGTGAAGAATAGGTTAATGCACAGAAACAAGTAATTATTATTGTTATTGCTTTTGTATTTACATATATGAGAAAGGGTCTACATAAAAAACCAGATACACATAAGTTGCTAGCTAGATACAGTTCTTGGATAACTCATGAATCAAGGCTTTGAAGCTGTCAGCATCATAAATGATTCTGAGAAGACCTTGCTGATGCTGGTATCCGAATTCATCTGCAGACTTATTCAGCATCTCAACAATGGTGCGATGCTGAATGACTTTGATGGGTACCCATATCTTCTGCATGGTGTTTCCCCCTTTGCCCACAAGCACTGGAACATACCCTTTCCGACCTTCTTCCATTTTGTTCCCTGTTCTACTCTCCAATTCACTCCCACACCTTGTATTTATACAAGTCTCTCTTCACTTTGATGTTGATATTTGTGTTGCTGAAATTAAACTAATTAACAAATAGGCATGCAATTGGCATCTTCTGTGGCATGCAATTGGCATCTTCTGAGGCATGCCCCAGTCACAATTTAATGTTCATCAAGTGCAGATATAAAAATACACAAAAAAAGTAATTAAGATGTCTGTTTTTTTCTTATAAATAATAAAAATATTAATTATTTTTATTATTTACCAATTAATTGCATTAAATATTTATTTACACTATTAAAAATATTTGATTGACTTCTAATCACAAATTTATCTATAAACTTTAAATCCAAAACTTTCCCTTGAGAGATAATATTTGATTCTAAAGAGACTTGTCAAATTTCACTTACCAATGTAACATAGATATTTTTTTACTAATAAAAAATAAAATAATTAAATTAAATTAGAGTATTTAAGAGATGCTAGAATTTGTATATAAATAAAAAAGCATTGGAGGCAGCCTTGCCTTGATTCACTTATATGTTAGACAAAATCTGCAGCTGTGCCTTGATTTACCTACATGTTATACACAACACCTACATGTCACAAAACCTTTATAGTTTGAATAATGCACACAATTTCTTCTTTTTTTTCTTGACAAGGTCATCTATATTTGAAGTTCTTTTAGTTGGCTACTAGGTTCAATACTACAAAAAAACTAATGATGTTAGAGTCCCAAAAGAGCAATACAAAGAGCAAATGTTACATGAGTTAATGCGGGCTTAGCGTCTCAATAGAAATGGAAACTAATATTTTGGTGGCTATACTTTAGAGACAGCCTCCAATGGGACACAAATTTACAAGGTAATGTTGGCTAAGCTTACATTAAAAAGTATTATTTAACGATAGCGCATGTTTGGGAGACATTAAAATGGATATAAAATTAAATAATTATTAAGAAGTGAACTATATATTATGGATAGTCCGATAACGGATCGATAACAGTTGGTCTGATAAGCCCAACAAACCATCGTTAGGATATACTCAAAATGGCTCTGATACCATATTAAAAAGTAAATTTTAAGTCTAACTCAACCTCATAAAACCAGCTTATAAGGAAAGGTTTGCACTCATTTATATACTACGAAATATCCTAATCTCTAGTCAATGTGAGATCTCTAACAATAATTAAACTTAGCGTCGTCGTTGGGGACACTACGTGAAAAAATAAATTTGAGTAAATTGTCGTCATTAAGGCACTACCCAGGAAACAAATATTAGTGTCGCCTATACCTACGCTATATGTAATAGAAAATTAATTTGCATTCACTTTGTGTCCCCATTCTAGACTCGATATTATGATGTCACTTAATTTTTTCTTTGCACCTACTTTTTGTCCCCATTCTAGACGCTAACTTATTATTATTATTTTAATAACTTTTAACTTGCATACACTTTGTGTCTCCATTCTAGACTCAATATTATTCTGTCACTTAATTTTTTTCATTACATCTACTTTGTGTTTTCATTCTAGACGCTAAATTATTATTATTATTTTACTAATTTTTAGTGTTAGTTAAAAATCTTCATTGTAAACACAATATTTGACATTTGCTATTGGTTTCTTTTTTTTTATCACTTTTTGTTGACAATTAAAAATTTATTGATTATAATTTAAAAAAAAAAATTACTTATTGTTTGAAATTATACAGAAATCATAACATGTATATAGACTTCAATAAGATTGAAGCATCTTGAAATGTTTCAGATAAAAAAAATGCATACAATTTATAATACACACTTTGTTTTAATATTTAAACAATTATTCTTTGTAAATATAACTTATAATTAATACTTGCATGCTAGTTATATATATATATATATATATATATATATATATATATATAATATTTAAATGTTATCGTGTTCAAGCATGTAATACTATATTATTTTATTTTATTCCTATTGTATTAAGATATGGAAAAGTTATATTTTCGTGACGGTATATGTTCAGAAAAGTCTGTTTGTATTTTCTAATCTAATTATAACTCCTCTTTCTATTCTTATTTTTTAATTCTTCATTACTTTTAAATTTTATAACTTTTATAAAAATATTATAAATGTGGTCAAACATATTTTTAAATTTAGTCTTACTATTTTCTACTAGTGTTTCTCAAAATATCCTACCTATAGACGCAATACAATTCTATAATATAGCGTGAAACAGACACCTAGAATTCAAATCAACCAAGGTTAGATTTGTTTTGTAATCTACCAATTATTTTAATTATGAAGTCATGCATATATGATAAAAACAAATGGTGTTTTATGGTCCTTTGTCACAATCATTAAGATATTGACAGATATATTCTCACTTAAATTGATTTGCCATTGTGCATTAAATTTATCAATATATGAACTTCCTAACTATATCTGGGCTGCATGCATGCTGCGCATAGAAAACTAAACTGAAATAAATTAAAAGAAAATGAAGCAGTGATGTTCCAACCCATATGCAAAGTTAAAATAAATAAAAAGTAAAAGAATAATTTTTTGTTAGTTTTACTGTAAAATGAAAATATTATATACTATTGAATTAATGCAAAGCTAACCCTTGCATTTTAACAACTACACATTTTTTTTCCTACATGAAAGAGTTGATCTAAAATTGTAAGAGTTAAGATATATTATATATATACTAACACAGTTTTAAAAGAAGAATTGATGACCTCACCTTGCAGGAGTAGGTATATGCCCTTAAACTAAGGAAAAATAAATAATAAAGAAGGCAAATCGGGTAACCTGATTCTTCAGAGGAGACCAATAATTCTATGTAGCAAAAATTCTCATCCATTGGCATGCCTGGATCCAATACTGCTTTGAAAACAATGTAGAGAAATAAAATAAAAGAGCTGAGATCTAAGTAGTCTTTTATAATACTATTTATGTTAGGAAATTTTCTCCCCAGATAAAACCAGTGAATCAAGAACGATATAGGCAAAATCAATAAGATATATGTCAACAAAATTTTAAGCCAATAATTTTATGTGAAAAGTTATATATTTTAAAAAGTAATTAAAAATTATGTATTTATAACTTTAACATTTTAAGAAAAAAACTAAACTAAAAAAGTGGATGCCCCGAGATTCAAAGTGTTGTATTGATGCTTTTGAAAATAAACAAATGTAAAAACACAAAGGGGGTAAATTGGGAATTATCAGAGCGACAGTTTAATCAGTGAGAATTTTGAAAGTATCCCAAACTCAATAGAACCTGAGCAAGTTTTGGTTTATTAAATATGATGTGAAAATAATAATTTCTTTTTATCAATAAAAGAATAAAAAAATATAAATATTTTGAGAGGTATTATAACCCTATTACAAAAGAAATGTCAAATAAACAAGACTTGTAACATATATTGTGACCTATGGTCCTTTCTTTGCATCCACATGGCCCATCCATAGCATGAATCTCCAGGCTCAATTATGCTCACAGATTTGATTAGATCATTGTACATGCATCCACTCTTTGATACCCTATTGTGATTGTCCTAACTGAACTCTTCTCATGACTTTTCTCCACCTCCATCTAGCGGTTCCCAAATCCAGTGTAGTCATGCAACCATATGTATAATAAGAATGCATGAGTAAATTTTGCAGCATATTCTTGGTAGCATCACAACAAAAAAACCCTCAAGCTACATCATCAACACATGTTAGGGTTTTAAAGGTGTTCTACACAGCATGTTCATAGTTCTGCAAAACATATACTCACAATCCTTTTCCAGCCAGATAGCACAGAGCAAGCTTTATCATAGTCATTCCAAAGCACAAAAAGTATGACAACAGTTGACAAAATGTAATAACCTTTTTTTTAATAGTTTGAACAACTTATAACAAATGTCAATTCTCTCTCACAAGCCCTATTTTGGTGCACTGTGTTAGAATAAATAGTTTGATTAATAATTTTGTTAAGTTTGAATTTTTTTTTATATGCTCCACCATTATCACTATACAAAACTTGAAAATGAGCATTACATTGAGTTCTTTCCTTCATGAAAATTTTGAAATAATAAATTTATATCACTTTTTGACTCTTTAAGCATATTCAAATTTTTCTATTGCAATAATATTGGCTTTCACTCAAAATTGATGGAAATGAATTTTTATCACTCTTTGTAAAATCATAAACATTACATCCAAAACTAAAAAAAAAATGATTTCTAAATAAATCAAGATTTTTCTAAAAATATCTAAATAAGATTTTTTTTATAGGCAATGAAATATCTAAATAAGGCATTATAAAGACTTTAATGTCATGGTCAAAATTTATATTTAGAATATTTGTAGCCTAATGGAATTACCCTTCACCTACTTAGGCCTACTTGTTGGTGGTAACTCATCTAGGTGTTCTTTTTGTGAGTCGATGTTATCGAAGATAAGAAATAAACTTTCAATGTGGAATGGAAGGAACTTATCCTTCACGAGAAGAGTTTACCTTATAAAATTTTTTAATTAATGTTATACCTTTGTTCTTTCTATCTTTTTTTTAAAGCCCCGATAGGAGTATGCAAGGAAATCACAAAATTACAAAGAAAGCTCCTGTGGGGATGGGGTGCGGAAGGGAGAAAAATCGCTTGGACTAGCTAGGGGAACATTTGTAAATTGAAAGAGGAGGGTGGCCTTGGTATTAGAAGCATTGATCTGTTTAATAATTCACTCTTGGCCAAATGGTTATGGAGAATGGGTTCCCCTGAGACAGACCTTTGGAAGGATTTCCTAGAATCGAAGTACAGTTTGTGGAGGATAACAAACTTAATTACACCGGTTCGAAATGAGTATAAATCTAGATGGTGGAATGATTTATACAAAGTTAGTCTCTTAGACCAGGGAAACAAATGGTTTAATTCTAATATGGTTTGGCAAGTTGGATTTGGGGAAAATTTTAAATTTTGGGAAGATGAGTGGCTAGCCAATTCTCAACTAAAGAGAGATACTCCAGAATATATAATAACTTTGTGCTTAAAGACAAACCTATTGGTAGTTTCGGAAGGTGGTCTAGTGAGGAGTGGGAGTGGGCATTTTGTTGGGGAAGAGAATGGTTTGAGTGGAAAAACCTATGGTGGAAGATTTTATGACAAGTATATCACAACCAGCTAAAAAGCATTTATGGTTATGGAATGACTCTCCTTCATACACTTTCTCAGTAAAATTTGCTTATAAAAAGTTAGCAAATCTTTGACCTGGGGGGTATTCACGGTGTTTGAATATCTTTGGAATCTAAAGGTTATACCCTCAGCTCAGTTTTATGTGTGGAGGGCTTTATCAGATAGGATACCAACTAAGTAGAATCTGCATAAAAGGGGTGCGGCGTTGGGGGATACATTATGTGTCTTATGTGGGAGGGAGGAGAAGTCCACTTCACAGATTCTTGTTTCATGTAAGGTATCAATTAAAGTTTGGAATATGCGCTTTAACTGGATTGGGATTAACTCGGTGAATCACAATGAGTTGATTAATCATTTTGAACAGTTTTCCTATATATGCTTTAATAAAGAAAATTTGCATTAACATGGCAACAAAATAATCGCATAAAAGCTTTACTTGTTCCATATTTCATTATTCACTGTTTGGTGTTGTTGCTATTGAAGTAATAAATTGTTGAATGTGTTATTGTTGTCAAACGTTATGGGTATGCTTTGTATCTTTGAACTAGCTGAGAGGTGTGGAAGGTAGAGCTTTTTTGGCGCAATTTAAGCTATAGTGGTGTAGTGCATAAGCTATGACAAAGGAGGTTGCAAAGGAATAAATATTGGGAATGCAGTTTGGTTATGTTGGGAAGCAGTGGCAAAAGAAGGAGTGCCTGGAAACGATACAAAAAGTGCAGTTTAAGAGCTAATATGCAGAATTGCAGTGAGATAGGAGGTCTCGTGACTATTCAAGGAATTGAAGTTTGAGTGCAAAACTACAATTATGCAGCCCATTCTGAAACATATCTTAATGTTTTAGTTAGTTGATGAAAACCATTTGGATTCATAGGACAGTTGAGATGGAAGCAATACTAAAATCAATTGTAAAGGGCATGAAGAGAAAATGTGATTGTTGGACTATGCAGAATCCAATTGGCAGCAGAGTAAAACAAAAGGTTACTAGCAATTAATAAGTCATTACTTTATCTTTTTGTCAAAATAATATGTCTGGTTAAGTTGTGGTATTGTTTCCAAGTTAGCTTCTTGGGTAACTTTTACTGATTTTGTGGATATTGTATAAAGGTTGGAGCATCCCTGCAATGCCCCAACTTTAATTTAATTCATTTTTTGCTGGAGAAAAAAAAGAGTTATGCACAATCAAAACTTGTTATAACTCTTTAGATTTATTTACACCAGATTTAGATAATACATTCATCTCTTAGTATCTTCAAATCAATTGTTTGCTTTGTCTCAATATCCTTAAAAATAGAAGTTTGATAGAAAAATTACCACATGACTTTAGGAAAGAACAACAAACTGAATCAAGATTTAAAATATTGTAAGATTAAAATATCTCTCCCAATTATTGGACCTAGTTTTAATTATTAGTAGAAACATTTTACCTAGAAAATGGTTTAATATAGGTAAGCTATTTAGAATCAAATGTCATATGATTTCTATCCCATAATCACTTATCTATGTATCATTAAAAGTATTAAAAACCTTACCATGATCTTTTGTAGTTATTGGTAGCCAAGATGTTGTTTGAACAATATTAGTATTGTATTTGTTTTAGCAATAGTGGTTGTAGCAATAGTAGATGTTGACATATTCTAATTGTTCTTCTTTTTAGGAGTAAGACTATGATTCAATCATTTTAGATATTCAAATAATTCAAAATAATGATTTTTAATGAGTTCAATTTGATTGTAATGGATATATTTATAGATAGATTTGTCAATATTATTAATTGTCTCTCGACAATTTCTAGTCATCATTTCTACTACTACATTTCCAAACTTTATATCTAGAGTTGCATGACATATTAGGTAACATTCTTGTAAATTTGGAATCAATTCCTTGAGTAGAATCTCCCCATGAACCTATAAAAAATAACATACAATCTAACAATATATGATTTATTAATTATTGAATCAACTTCTGGTATGTATTAATATTTTCAAGGTCCTTAATAATCACTTTATCTTGATGATCTAATTATCAAAATATCTATGTGACATCTCCATGTATCTTGGCATGGATTTTTCACCTCATTTTGCATAGGAGGTTTTTTAATTCAATGCAAACACTTGCATCTAATCATTGTCATCATATAGTACTTTGACATAACACTCCAAATATCAATGGTAGTGGGTTTAGGACTCTCAAGAAAAATGTTGGAATTGTGGATATAGGACTAAATTCTTCATATTCATAGGAAAAAAGAATTGGATGAACAAATTCAGTATGGCAATGATGTATCGTGCAAGATCACGAGGTGTTTTTTTTACTAGTTATTCATGTCATTTCTTCATCAAAATCCCTCTTCACAACTCCTACAATGTCACAGATCCTCAAATATATAGTCTTTGACGAGCTAGGTCCATGTAATATATAAATTGATGTTTTTGTAGTTTTTTTGATAATTTGTTAACTTAAGAATCAAGGTGGGGAACTTGTAATTAGGGATACTTTTTTGTTTTTTTTTAAAGGACAAGTGTTATACTTTAATTGCATACTATTTTTTTACTTGGGTTAAAGCACCTTTTGTGTTTTTTATTAATTGTATCTTTTTGTTGATAAAAAAAATATCTAACAAATTTTTATATAAATTTTCTAATTTTGCATGTGATTTCAATCATATGCATTTTCATCAAATATGACTAATTTAATATCATAGTTGGACTCAGTGAGAAAATTTCTTTCAAATTAAGAAAAAATAATAATTGATTTAATTAATTTTATATTATTCAAATTTCATTCCCTACATTTGTGACGTCTCAAATAATTAAGAATTAAAAATTAAAAATTATTGAATTTGATGCAAAGATGGAAAGATATGAATTGATATTTATATTCATTCTTTAATTAAAACAAGATATGTGAAATCTATTTATAAGGTACAAAATAACCGGTAGTTATGTGCATCCAAGTAGGATACAAAGAAAATTAGATTGCAATTAACAAAGTAGTACAATTATTTATAATTCAATAGTAGAAATATTCTATCTTAATTAGCTCCTATTTGATTATGGAGAATGAAATAAAAAAATGAAAATGGAGACAAAATATAGTTTGAGAAGTGATACAAACCAAGTCAACAAGGAGATGACTAAGGATGCACATTATCATTCACACTATAAGAAGTCATCTCAACATTCAAGTGAGGACCTCACCAAGGATTTAACAGACCTCACCAGAGGGAGAAATGGACAAAAACCAGAGCATCTAATGTTCTTCTTGTTGGTCTTCTTAAGAATAAAACAAGTTGTAAATAAATTGGGCTCTCCTTAGGGGTCCAAATAGTAATATAAGATAAAATAGGTGCCTTTAGCATAAATAGGAGTGCTCGTACTGAAATGGGTTTGATCCAAGCCCACTTTTTCAAGACAACCTAGAATTAGGGCTTTTGACCTTAGTCAACCCTCGTAGGCCGCCCCTCCTTTATTTCTCATCCTACTCTTGCCCTTCTTGGCCACCACGACACTCATTCCTATAAATAAGGTGTCTTACTCCATGTATTACATATAGAAAAGTTATTATGCACAAATTGTGTGAGAAGTTTGTGAGGTTTGAATCCTCTTGGCTAGGTTTTATCTTGAGGAGTGTGAGACTCTCAAGTGGCGGCCCTTCACTCATCCTGGTAGCTACCACACCCCAAGTGGCGGCCCTTCACTCATCTTGGTGGCTACCACACCCCAAGTGGTATGAACCACTCTCACAACCACTCCATAAGCTTCTCTTCCTCATCCCTTGTCAATTTATTTCCATTTCATATATGTCTTTGTCTTGTTGCTCTTGGTTTTGCTTTTGTTATATGCTTATGGTTCATCATTTGGTTCGGCTATGACAACCATTCATGTTTACCTTCTTTCCATTTCCATTCCACATTGCATCTCATCTATCACTTTATATTGATTTTTCATCTTTGGCTTTGTGAAGTGCATCTTCACACTTACTTAACCATTTGGTTAAGTTCGTGTCCAGTGGGAATCTTCCCTAGGTTTCACCATAAATTGCTAAACTCCCAACTCTAAGTAAAGTGTCACCATAAAATGGAACCATCTAAAAATCAACTCACATCAAGAAGGAAAATAAGAGAAAAAATAAAATTGAATGTATACAGTTATTTAAAATAGTAGAAACAAATAAAGAGAAATTATTTTGAAAGTTGTATTCTGTAATTGATTTAATAATAAGTAGAAAATGATAAAAAGATTAATAGAAATAAATAAATAAAAATAGTGTAGTGGATCATACTATTTTAAAAACTTATTTTCTTTATTTCCACTAACAAAATTAATTATCATGTTCAAAGGTTTGTCAATTCATCTAGAGAAAAGATAATATCGCATACTAATGTCTTGAATCAAATTCAAGCATGAATAACTATATTCGATATATATGTTTCAATTGTGTTGAGTACAATCAGACAACCATGATGTAGTGAAACAATGATGGATTACTCATAACCAAACAAAATTTTCTTATTCTGACTAGTGCATAAGCCATTTAATCGTTTTAAAACCTTATGACTTTATTATGAAGCTACTATATATGTTTTTTGTTTGTAGTTAGGTGGAGGGTCTCATAAAAGAATGGCATAAAGGAAGGGAAGAGTATATGGTGAGGAGAGGGAAGTAGGCAAATCAAGAAGACATGTTTCGAGTAGTTTTCCTACAAAAAAAAAACCCTGGGAGTTTTTTAACAGTGTTTTGGTCTAGACGAGTGTTTCCTTTTAATAATATTTGTGTCATGTTAACATCTTTCCAAGTCTCTTGGGATATGTTTATTCTCTTATGCAAGGGTAAGGGGTAAGATTTTGTTTGTTATCTCTTTGACTGTTAACTATGTTGAGCTGCTTACAAGCATGATGGAGAAGTTCTCAGTAGCCTTACAAGTTAGCAAAGCAACAAAGAAACATTATGTTAGCAGCATCATAAAGTTGGTGCTAATTAGTAGTGATACAAACCAAAGCACCCAACAGATCACTAAGGACACATCAAGCACTTCACAAAAAGTTCAGTCATCTCAATATACAAAGTTGGGCCACCAAACCTCAAGAAAACATCAGCAGAAGAAGAATAAGCTATAAACCAGAATATCAGAAGTTCTTCCTTCTAGTCTTTTCCACAAGAGAAAAGTTATATAAATAAATTGAGCTCACTTCGGGGGTCCAAAATAGCAAGATAGGCTAGAATAGGTGCCTATAGCATAATAGGGGGTGTAATTATCATTTTAGCTTGTGTCTAGCCCTTTAGGAAGGAAATTAGACCTAGTTTCTAGAAGGACAAGCCTAGGGTGCGGTTTTGACTTAGTCAAACCCTAAGGCTGCCTCTTTTTTAGTGTTTCCCATCCCACCATTGCTTCTTGTTTACCAAGGCATCATCTCCTATAAATAGGGTGCCATACTCCGTGTATTTTCATGCTGAATTTTATAGAAGAATGAAAACTCTGCACAAATTGTGTGATGCTTGTTATCTCTAAGCATTAGGTCTTATCTTGAGTGAGTTGAGAGCTCTCAAGTAGCGGCCCTCTAAACTCATCTTGGAGGAAACCACACTCCAAGTGGCGTGTCCACTCTCATTTCCATCACCATAAGCTTTCTTCCCTTCATCCTTTCTTCCATTTTTCGTTACACTTTTATCTTTGTGTTAGTATTCTTGTTTTGTTTCATTTCCATTTCAGTTTCCTTCCATATCTTGTGTTTCCTTTCATGTATTTTACATTATGCACCATACATCATGTTCACCTTATTATGTGATTTTCCTCTTTGCCTTTGGAAGTGAACATTCACACTTACTTAACCACTTGGTTAAGTTTGTGTCCAATGAGGATCTTCCCTAGGTCTCACTATTTATTTGCTAAAATATTGTTAGGATCATGTGTTTAACATCCTGCAAGTTAGCATTTTTGTTATTAAATAAGTCTCCACATTATTAGGAAATTAATTAGTTTTGTTTTAACTAATGGTTTGTTACCAAATTTATTTCCTGTTTTTTAGAACAATCTTTGTTCATTATATGTATAAATACATAGTTTTCCAGCTTTAATAAATTATCTCAGTTGATCAATCAAACATTATTTGTTCTGAAACTAACAAATTGGTATCAAGAGCACTCTTCTTAAGGGATCTGTGAGGTCAAAATGGAAGGAGAATCAAGTTTTTCAACTGTTGCACCACCAGTCTTCGATGAAGACAATTATCAAATGTGGGCAGTTCGTATGGATACTTATCTGGAGGCTTTGGATCTTTGGGAAGCAGTAGAAGAGGATTACGAAGTCCCTCCACTTCCAGCAAATCCTACTGTTGCACAAATCAAAGCCTAGAAGGAGAAAAAAACTAGAAAATCAAAGGCAAAAGCTTGCCTATTTGCAGTTGTATCTCAAATGATCTTCACACGAATAATGTCCCTCAAAACAACAAAGGCAATTTGGGATTATCTCAAGGGTGAATTTGCAGGAGATGAGAGGATTCGTGGAATGAAAGCCCTGAATTTGATTCGGGATTTCGAGTTGCAGAAGATGAAGGAATCTGAGTCAGTGAAGGAGTACTCTGACAAACTTCTCAGCATTGCCAATAAGGTGAGATTACTTGGTTTTGTGTTTAATGACTCTAGGATTGTTGAAAAGCTGCTGCTCACTGTTCCCGAGAAGTTTGAAGCCACCATTACTACTCTGGAGAACACCAAAGACCTGTCAAAAATATCTCTTACAGAGCTCTTGAATGCTTTACAAGCACAAGAGCAAAGAAGGTCTGTGAGGCAAGAAGGGGTGATTGAAGGAGCTTTACTTGTCAAGCATCAAGACAACAACAGGTACAAAAAGAAGAAAAACTTCAAAAAGGAAGGAGGTTCCAAAAAATCCTACCCACCTTGTTGCCACTATGAGAAAAAAAGGTCATCCACCATACAAGTGTTGGAGAAGACTCGATGCCAAATGCTCCAAATGCAATCAACTTGGACATGAAGCTGTGATCTGCAAAGTCAAAGGTCAGGTGCAAGAAGTAGATGCACAGGTTGTTGGTCAAGAAGAAGATCACTTGTTCGTGGTCACTTGTTTCTCAAGTAGAGAATCGAGTGAGAGTTAGTTGATTGACAGTGGGTGCACAAATCATATGACATATGACAAGAAGCTTTTCGAAGAATTGAAAAACACTGAAGTTAAGAGAGTGAGAATTGGAAATGGTGAACTCTTGGAAGTCAAGGGAAAAGGCACAGTAGCTATAGCAAGCTATGAAGGTACAAAATTCATTTCAGATGTTTTATGTGTACCTAAAATTGATCGAAATCTTTTAAGTGTTGGCCAGCTACTCGATAAAAGCTATAAAGTGTTGTTTGAGAATAAACAGTGCTTGATTAGAGATGCTAGTGGCAAAGACTTGTTCATTTTCAAAATGAAAGGAAAAAACTTTGCTTTAAATCCAATGGAGAAAGAACAAATGGCCTTCAAGTCCAGAGCTAGTGCCACTGAGATTTGGCACAAAAGACTTGGGCACTTTCATCATCAAGGATTGTTTCAGATGCAATCACAGAAGTTGGTTGAAGGACTCACAGACATTGATGATAATATTCCTCTTTGTCATGCCTGCAATTTTGGGAAGCAACACAGACAACCTTTCCCTAATCAAGCTTGGAGAGCCTCGAAAAAGCTACAGCTACAGCTGGTGCACACTGATCTTTGTGGTCCTCAGAGAACACCTTCATTAAATTGTAACCTCTACTACATTATTTTTATTGATGATCTAACAAGAATGTGTTGGATTTTCATGTTGAAACAAAAGTCAGAGGTTCCCAATATATTCTGGAAATTCAAAGCCAGAGTTGAAAATGAAAGTGGATGCTCAATTCAGATTATAAAGTCTAACAATGGCAAGGAATACACCTCTGATGCTTTCAACAAATTTTGTGAAGAAGCTGGAATTCAACATCAATTAACAACACTATATACTCCTCAACAGAATGGAGTCAGTGAAAGGAAGAACAAATTCATTATGGAGATGACAAGGTGTATGCTCCATGAAAAGAATCTTCCAAAAGGGTTCTGGGGGGAGGCAGCAAACACTGTTGTATTCCTATAAAATCAAATTTCTACAAAAGCCTTGAAAGATCTAACACCATATGAAGCTTGGTATGCCTACAAACCTTCTTTAAAATTTCTCATAATATTTTGTTGTCTTTACTTCACATATATTCCACAGGTCAAGCGTGATAAGCTTGATAAAAAAGCAGAAACAGGCATCTTTGTTGGATATAGCACTGTATCCAAAGCTTACAAAATTTTTCAGCCACAAACTGGTTGTGTGATTGTAAGCAGAGATGTTCATTTTGTTGAAAATGAGCAATGGGATTGGGAAAGCTCAACTAAGGTGAATCAAAGTCCAAATGCTCCAAACAGTTCAACCCTTGGGAGCATGACAGAAGAATTTGAAGATGATGGACAAGATGTTGCAGTTGATGATGCATTTGTCAGAGGAACAAGATTGTCGTCTAACATCTATCAAAGGTGCAATGTAGCTGTTTGTGAGCCTGCAGGATTTCACGATGCAAAAAATAGTCAACACTGGATGGCTGCAATGCAGGAGGAGCTTTCTATGATTGAGAAAAATAAAACCTGGGAATTGGTTGATCGACCTCCAAACAGAAAAATAATTGGAGTGAGATGGGTTTTCAGAACCAAGCTAAGTCCTGATGGTTCTATCATCAAATTCAAAGCAAGACTTGTTGTGAAAGGATATGCACAAGTTTTTGGTGTTGATTATTCAGAGACATTTGCACCTGTTGTCAGGCTTGACACTGTAAGATTGTTGTTTGCTCTTGCTGCTCAAAGGAGCTGGAAAGTATACCATTTGGATGTTAAATTTGCATTCTTAAATGGAGATTTGCAAGAAGAAATTTTTGTTGAATACCTGAAGGCTTTGTGAATGAGGGCAATGAAAATAAAGTCTACTTTCTGAAAAAGGTTTTATATGGATTAAAGCAGGCTCCACGAGCCTGGTACAACAAGGTTGATGATCATCTGGTACAACTTGGCTTTCAGAAAAGCCAATCTGAACTCACATTGTATGTCAAACATCAAGGTACAAATATTTTGGTCATTTCTATTTATGTGGATGACATGTTAGTTACATGAAGCAAGGTTGAAGAAATCAATTGGTTCAAACTGGAAATGAAAAAGGTCTTCGAAATGACAGATCTTGGTCTGATGTCATATTTTCTTGGCATTGAGATCAAACAGAATCAAGATGAAGTTTCCTTAAGTCAAAGAAAATATGCAAAGGAGATACTCAAGAAATTTCTGATGGAAAATTGCAAAGCTGTGAACACTCCCATGAATCAAAAGGAGAAGCTAATCAAAGATGATGGTTGATAGGTTGTCTGATGTACTTAACAACAACCAGACCTGACATCCTAAATGATGTGAGTATTCTTTCAAGGTTCATGCATTGTCCAAACAAAACACATATGAAAGCTGCAAAAAGAGTTATCAGATACATCAAAGGAACTTGGAATTTTGCTGTGAAGTTTCTGAAGCAAAAAGAAATGAAGATGATTGGTTTCTCTGACAGTGACTGAGGTGGATCAATTGATGACATGAAGAGCACATCTGGTTACTGTTTCTCCCTTGGATCAGGCATGTTCTCTTGGAGCTCAAAGAAGCAAGAAATTGTTGCTCAATCCACTGTTGAAGCAGAATTTATTGCTACAACAACTGTTGTTAATCAGGCTTTATGGTTAAGAAAGATTCTCTTTGATCTAAATCTGGAACAAAAGCAAAGCACTGAAATACATGTTGATAATCAAGCTGCAATCGCAATCCCAAATAATCCAGTCTTTCATGGAAAGACAAAGCATTTCAACATCAAGCTTTTCTTTGTTCGAGAAGTCCAGAAAAATGGTGACATAATTCTTTGTTATTGCAAATCTGATAATCAAATTGCAGACGTTTTTACCAAGCCTCTTCCAGTCAGCAAGTTCGAAGATTTCACAACTAAACTGGGAGTTTGCAGCATTTAAACGAGGAGGAGTGTTAGGATCATGTGTTTAACATCCTGCAAGTTAGCATTTTTGTTATTGAATAAGTCTCCACATTATTAGGAAATTAATTAGTTCTATTTTAACTATTGGTTTGTTACTAGATTTCTTTCCTGTTTTTTAGAACAATCTTTGTTCATTCTGTGTATAAATACATAGTTTTCCAGCTTTAATAAATTATTTCAGTTGATCAATCAAACATTATTTTTTCTGAAACTAACAATATAAATCATGAGTAAAGTGTCACCTTTAAAATGGAACCATCTAAAATCAACTCACATCATGTAGGCTCAAACCAAAGGTCATATACAATAGATCTATCAAATGATGGATGGTGATTGTAAGCAAAGTGGTTGTCGATGTTAGCAATTTTAAGGGATGAGACTGTTTAAGACAGTGTGGAGTATGCATATATGTATAACAGAGGCAAGTTTGGAGAATTGATTAAAAGCAAATTCTTGCAGTGGTATCCTGTTGTAACAAATTGTAGAGATTTGTCTTTTTGTTAGTAGACTTACAAGTTTTTTTGTCTTGGAATTTCATGGACTGCATGGAGTGCATGGAGTTTAGGAATATTAATGTTTAGGGGTTGGTCTTACAAGTTGAAAACCTTTTTTTGAGGTTTTTAAGTCTCTTTCGATTTTTGTAAACGATTTAGAACATTCCTTAAATGTACCTATTAATTTGTTTTTTTTACTGATAAAAAAAATAATGTAGTGATAAAACAACACATAATGCCCTAGTACATAATCTCCATGAGCTTGTATGAAGGATGGAAAATGAAGAAAACATTGAATTATACCTAATAAAATTAATGAACCAAAAAAGAAAAGCTAGTAGTGATCTAATATGGATAAGACGTGAAGAAAACATTGAATTATACCTAATAAAATTAATGAGCCACAAAAATAAGGCTAGTAGTAATTCAATATGGATAAGGCGTGATTGCAAGATTTTTAAATGATAGTTAAAAAAATTAAATGATAGGTAAAAAAGATTTAAATGATAGTTAATAAAGAATTTATGATTTGAAGTTTTGAAAAATCAAAAGAACATATTTTTAAGAGATTAAAGTAAGCATTAATTAGAAGAAATAAGTAAGTTGAGAGAATATAAATAAAAAAACAAATTTATAAATATATTGTTTTAAGGGAATTTAAAGTAAAAAAAATGGTGTATTAATGTTTTATATGGATTTGTTTATGATTTATTGTGCTAAATTGAATTTTTTTTTTTTCAAATCTAGGCTTTATAACATTGTGATCATACTTAGATTGTGTCCTCCAAAGAAACTAGATAGCAAACATCGAGCTTTTGGGTTAAAATCCATTTGGTTTACCAAAATTTTGGACATGTAAAAAAAAGTTGAATTTTCCTAATATAGAAGTTGATCCATAATGTTTGTAAACTTGTCCATAATGTAAAAGGTGATCCATAAGGAATTTTCCATGTCATATACAGTAAATTTCAGGTTAAATCATATTTTTTTTTAATAAGGATTAGGACATTCCTTAAATATCTTATTTTATTTTATTTTATCTTTACTAAAAAAAGAAAAAAACACTCTTCCTCTACTTTATTTCTATAAATAAACCATGCAATAAGAATCCTGCTATAACATTGTCAATTTTGTTCTTGACAATAGGCCAGATTACATGTGATTATATATATTCTCACAAACAAGTCACTACAAATTTATATGATAATTAAGCACCTTTGTGATTAACGAAGATCTTCCTTCATTTTCTCCTATATACTTGTATACAAATTCTTTGTTAGATGATGTTTTATTTAGCTTCTTTTTTTTCTTTTTGTTTTACGCTCTTAGTCTTATTGAAAAAAATGATAAGACATACAAAATACTATATTTGGTAGAGTCATGAGTGCTAATTTTCTTAAAAGAAAATGGTAGAGTGTTAACTTGATTCTAAATATTTTTGGGTAGATAACAAAAACAATTTATTATTACAGTTTTGTTTCTAATTTAAATATGCACTTGTTTAATCTTCAAACATGTTTAATTTTTTTTTTCATTAATTGAATTCAACATCAACATTTAAGTACCTATTGTTTAATTGAGTTAATTCTATAAGTGTTAATTGTTAATGTCACTAGGCATATTATAGTACTTGTTGTTATGAGAGTTAGGGTCCAAAATATGAACAGATATTGAAATTAAACTTTTATATTTTACCAATCCTAGATTTTTAAAAGGATAGATGAAAGATGAAAACTAAACAAAGAAAGATTCACCTATAAATGGTTTTACTTAATGAAAGCACCAATTTATTAGATTTTTGTTACTCCTAATACTAAAACTAGGATTAGCAAATATTTCTCTGCCTTCATTTTATATTGATAGTCTTTTTTAAGGGTTATAAGAGATAGTAGACCTTACAATTCTTAAAAAGCAATTTTAAACTGTAAATAAATCTCACATTATCTATCCTATTATAAAATCTTTCATTTAAATGTATTGTTTCTTGAAGTTTGAACTTGTGTAAAGAGACTCTAATAGTAATAAACATAAATATAATAATAAAATTAAGTAGAGGTTAAAAAAAATAAAATATTTTAGTTCATCCTAAAAGTAGTTATGAATGAATTATATTCACAACAAATCCATAAGATTTGAGTTATATGTAAATTTTATCATATAATATAATGTAGGAGCAATATTGCAATTAAATATAATATTTTAAAATCAATTGAAAAAATAATAATAAAATTCTATATTTATGAAAATATTTTCATCATTCAAATCAATAAAGAAAAAAGATTAAAAGGAATAGCTGAAAAAGAAAAATAAATAGACTTGTGTGTTACTGCGTTATTCATCAGTGTTCGTAAAGAGTGAGTTTACGACCTTAAATGTGAATAAAATATAATTTATTTTGGCTTGCAATATTATTTAAAAGAAGCAGTTAAAATCTTAAAATAATTAAAATGAATGACTGTGAAGATGGAAAATAATAAAAAGAACATTTCCTGATTTCAAACACTAATATTTAGTTTATATTCACTCTTATAGACAAAAATCCGTTGTCGTCCAGCGGTTAGGATATCTGGCTTTCACCCAGGAGACCCGGGTTCGATTCCCGGCATCGGAACTTTTTTATAAATTTTCAACAAATTTTATGAACTTTGAAGTAAAATGTGAAAATTAAATAAACACTTGGTTCAAATATTCACAATGTGTTCTTTTCCTGTAAACATTGCAGTTCTTTGGATCCACCTTATATATTGTATCAGATCTTGCCACTGCTTTTTGAGTATTATAAGCCTCTGCAGCAACTGAGCTAGACAATGCCGCTTCAAGTGAGGGAGGATTTTCTCAGTCGACTTGGTGAAGTTTTGCGCAAGGAATTTTGTGATGTTGTGGTTTCTTATCATTGGAGAGTACCATGTTGAATATTTTCATGTTTGTGTGAAGGAACAAATAAAATGGCATTGTAATTCAAATGGGAAATTTTAGTTTCATTGGATCATTATTTAGTTTCTATTCGGATGAGAAGTTTGATTTCGATTACATAAACATATTAGAAACCAGACTACTTATCATTGCCAGAAAAACTTTTGATACCATAAAACCCACTACATCTAGAAAGTTAAGCTAGGAATGTCGCTTGATGCAATTAAACTTCAGTTTGTCCATATTCCTACGCAATATACGCAATTTTTTTTATGTTGTTATATTGTTATTTGCTTTCACTCATTTTTCATCATTTTCTATGACATTATCCATTACACTCGTAATTTTTTTTCTGACTCTCTTCCTTCACCCGGATTTGATGTTGCGAACAGTGGTAAGCTATCGAACATGAAGATTCGAGATGTGTTACTTGTGGGAGCCCAAAGTGGCCTTTACATGCAGACAAGTAAACAAGAGTGATGATACGCTAATCATTCTTCCTAAATTTATCACCTTTTTTCATTCTTCTATCTCTAATTGTAGAAAAACGTGTGAACCCGACATTTAGCACATCTTAAAACGGTTTAATTTTTTACATCTAAGAAACTTTTATTAGCTTTTATCAAGTGTAAGAGTTCTGATATGGTGTAACCATTGTTAAAAGTAAAAAGATAAATATTTTTTGAGTGAAATTTATCCATACATGGAAGAGAAGGAGAAATTTTGAAAGGGTGTGTTACTAGTTTCTTTGTATAAAGATGCTAAATATAGATACTATGAGGATGTTGTTCTGCCTTCTAACAAAGTCTTCTCATATTCTTCAATGGATTTGAAAAGCTCAGAAAAGTTGCCTTTTCCAAAACCCCCACACGCGCCCTTCTGGTACACCTTCCCTTCCTCATCCTCCACCATGCATCCAACCCTCTCAATTATCTCTATAAATAGAGTTGGTCTGCCATTTAACACAACAACCAATCATCATACAAATGCTCACTTTTTTCTCTATTTTTTATTTCCTAAATTTCATTATTTTTAGATTTCATCAGATCAAGAAAAGGTAATGGTAGATAGAATATCGTTAGACATCTTTAATATAAAATAGGCACAAAAAACAAGAAGAAAAATAAAGAAAAAAGAAGAAAATGACGAACCTGTCCCCAACGGGCCTAGTGAAAATCTGAAGCAGAGTGCCCTGATCGTCTCTGTCAACAAGAATCCCAAGCTCCTCACACTGCTTAATCTGGTCAACGGTCAAGACGTCACCGGCACGCTTGTGAAGGTTGGCATAATAGGTTGGAGGAGGAGAAGGCATGAACTCAAAGCCACCAATGAAACTTCGCTTTCTCATTTCCCTCAGAGTTGTGAAAATATCGTTAGAAACAAGAGCAAGGTGCTGCACACCAGCACCTTCGTTGTGTTCCAGATACGTTTCAATCTGGCTCCTCCTTTTTGTTCCGTAAACCGGTTCGTTCAGTGGCAGCAGCACCGTCTCCGAGTTGTTCGCCATAACCACCGAGTTCAACCCGCTCTCGCTCGTTCCAACGTCCTCCGCTGTGAACTCCGCGAACTCGTGGAATCCGGTAAAGCTTTTGAGGTAGTTCACTGCCGGCGCCAGCTCCGGCACGTTCCCAACGGCGTGGTCCAGCCGCCGGATCCCGTAGTCCAGCTCCCGGAAAGCCTCTGCGGAAGCCTCAAATCCCGGCAGGAACCACCGCGAGGGATTAGCCTCGGACGCGTGCGACGCGTCCTTGTAGCTGACGTAGCGCAGCACGACGTCCCCGTAGAGGCGCACCTCGGCGAATCCGGTGCGGCCGTCGAGGAGCGCCGGCGGAGACACGGGCTCGGCGCCATGCGCGACGCTGGCACGGAAAGCGGCTTCCGCGTCGGCGACTTCCAAGGCGATGGCGCGCACGCCGAAGCCGTGCTTGGCGGCGAAGGAGAGGCAGGCGGCGGCGTCGAAGGATGGAATGGCGGCGGTGGAGGCGGCGCCGGCGGAGATGGATGGAGCGTAAGGAGCGGAGAATAGAAAAGAGAGGTCGCCGGAGCGGAGGAGATAGGAGGCGTGGATTAGGTTTCCGGTGGACAAGTCCGATTTTGCGACGATTGGCATTCCGAGTCCCCATGAGAAGCGGGAGGCGGCGTTGGTGGCATCAGTGCACCAGAACTCGATGTGGTGGAAACGATTGACCTGGAAGCGATCCGATTCAGAGTTGGTTCTGACGAAGTTTTTGAATCCAACGAGCTTGAAAGGTGATTGAAGTTCAGTTTGGTTACCCATGGTGTTCGAAATTGGTTTCTGTGTGATGGCAGTTGTGGTAGGGGAGGAAGTTGGAAGAGAGTGACACGTGGTGGAATGGTATTGGAGGAGGTGGTGGAGAGAGGAGCAGGGTGTAGTAGGAGATTGTAACCACATTATATAGAGAGAGATTGCGTATGGTAGAGATAGGTCCATGAGGAGGAGGATGAGATGAAGATGAAATGAAGATAGATACGTTCGTTGAATCAACGTGGAAGGATGGTGCTGATGCACTGTATGGTTACGATGACGACACGCTTCATTTAGCATATTATTATACATTTTCTAAAACTTTTTATTTCTAACAAATCACACTTAACAAAGGGCTGAGATCTGACACTAATTTGACTGGAGGAACATTCTCGTGAAGAGGATCCTAATCCTCTTTTATTACACCATTGTCTTATTTCAAAGCCTTCACAAGGGCGTTAAATTTTTTGCGACAAATGAAATATTATAATACTCAAGCCAATTAGTCATTGTCCACTGAGACTAAACTCAATTTTTTATTTATTTTTATATAAAAAGTTTTAAATAATTATAAAATATATACTACTTACTATTTTTTATTTATATTAAAACATGAACGTATAAATATGATAAATATTAATTAATATTTATAATTACTATATTAATTATAATTATAAGATCCAGTTTTAATATTAATTATAATATCTGTATTAGTTATAGTATTTAATATATATATATATAAGAAATTAGTAGATAAACTTAAATTTTATTTATTTTAAAGTATTTTCATATTTAATGAAGTTAGTCCTGATTGTTGATGCAGATGTTTTCAGAAACATGTTGGTGGTTTGATGTTAGAATTTAATTTCGATAGTTGTTTGGTGGGGATTAAAAGAAAAAGATAATTTTTAAATAAAAAAAAATATTATATTATTTTTTCGCCTATTTTTAATTAATTTTGCTTATTTTTATCTGGCTTATTTATTTATTTTATCAAACACCACATAAATAAATGCAGCGAAAATAGAAACACGTGAACTTCAATTTTATAGTTTTTACGATGTTGCATATGTATTTAAATATCTCCCAACAGAAGTAAAAGTATACTTTTATTCAAAGATTCACTTTAATGGTAAAATTGTTAAAAGTGAATATTAATTTCATTTCCTACCTCTCTTACATATGGTCCTAATATTAACAAGTTTATTTATGTTTTTTTATTCAACAAAGAATTGTTTTCCTTGTAATATAATTTCAAAATAATTATAAATGTAAAATCTGAAACTGTTTAAAATTACTACATATTTATTATTTATTATAAAAGGTTAGAAATAAATAACAATGTAATAAAATGAAATACTATTTTCTCATCTAAAAATTCCAAATATATATGTTTCATAAATCTGTTTGAAGATTGTAAATTCCTTAAGTAAATACTCTTTTCTCTACACCGTAACTTTTAGCCACCCAAAAAGTTTAAACTTGATTGATGTTTTGTAACCATTAATTTTTCTAATTAATTATTCTTGGTGTTTATTGGGAGAATGAGATTATTTCAGTAAAATTGTTTTAGAAAAAATTATATTCCTTCCTTTTTTAGGTATTTGTTTAAGCCTTTTTATAAATTAAGAAATACAATATTTTTTTTTACTTTAACAAATATTTGTAAGATTTTATATTTTACTTTTTTTTCATTTATACAATGAAAAATAAAGGTATAAATAGCCAAAAAAAAGTAATTAATATTTTCTTAAATATTAAAATGACAATTAAATAAAAATAAATATCTTTAAAAAATGTTATGTGCATTCATTATAGAAAGAATATATTATTCTGACATTACTGAGCCTTTATAAATAACTTTCTTCTATATGATCTAACTAATTAATTATGTACTTTTAAAGAAAATGCTTAAAACCACCCACCCCACCTAATGTACTGGTGAAACCTAAACGAAGATTTTTTTTTTATTAATTGATGGATTTTTTAAAAAAATAAAAGAAAAATATATTCATGACTTACAATAATCCAAGTATATATATATATATATATATATATATATATATATATATATATATATATATATGTGTGTAAGAAATATTCTTTTGAACTGAACCACCTAGAAAAAAATCTTAAAAAATATGTTTAAAAAATAATTGCTTACCAAAATTATCAATGTGAGTAGTCATTTTCAATGTTTTCATGATAAGAGATTATTTTCAGCTTGTTCATTTAGTAAAGATTATGGAAACTAGAATGTAATAGAAAATAAGATGATATTAATTCATAATAAAAATAATTCATGTAAAATAATATTTAAAGATTTATTACGAGGATTTTAATTGAACTTAAATATTTATTATGACAGAGCAAAAATTAATTGTGTACTTAATATCTCGCATAGTAAATCCAGTTTAGGTTGAAAAAAATCAATTTCTATTTTATGATGATTTCTCTTCTCGTTTTTCTTATCCTCTACATTTACGCAATTTTAATATATATATATATATATATATATATATATATATATTACTATTTTAATAAATTTTTCTCACAACGTCTTCAATGATCATTCTTAACTAAAATAGTATCACAAGATGTCATAATTCTCTAAATTTGATACATAAATATAATTTAGCTTCTTAGTACCTCGATATGTTAATTTATATGACCATATCACATTACATATTTCTTTAACTTAATGAAAAGCTGACATGTTTAACACCCCACTTAATATATGATACCATATTGGGGCATTAGAAAGCATACACCTATAAAGAGTCACAATCATAAAACTATTATTATATATATATATGATCACACCTTAAAGACCACCTACATAGGCTACATCTCTTGAAAATACCAGCATCATGTGTTGATTTTGGCTTAATCCCAAGTCCCACATCGGTGAGTTCATTGTTTAGGAGGAGGTTTGAGGATTATAAATTAAACTCTCCTCCTTCACTGTTATATATCCCAATTTGTAATATCTTCTCTCATAATAATAAAAGTGAGTTGTTTTTGCTGTGCTCGGAGATTAGGCTAAACAGGCCGAACTCCGT
>Ga0123342_1002825_pt1 | contig 28570 bp, 13 predicted proteins | sample Turbeawhitnodule_FD_89960 | JGI IMG/M metagenome (GOLD analysis project Ga0123342, IMG submission 89960) | Root nodule microbial communities of legume samples collected from Mexico - Turtle bean Mexico white nodule | ecosystem: Host-associated > Plants > Roots > Nodule | place: Mexico: Nepantla... | reverse complement strand
TAAAAAATAATATTATAAAAAATAAATAAATAAAGAGAAATAAAAATATATATATATATATATATATATATATATATATATATATATATATATATATATATATATATATATATATATATATATAAAGAGAGAGAAAAATGATTATATAGAAAATAATTATTTAAGATTATTCGCAATCAATCTAAAATTGTTATTTTAATATTATGAAAATGTTCTCGTCTCATACATATACTTTTGTAATCTATATATAACTTTTGATATTATTTTTTCAATAAAACTATTTTATCCTTTATTAAATTTATATAAAGGAGACAAGTTCTTCTTTATGATGTTTTTTTCAATATTTTTTTTTACTCTTTATTAAATTAAAACAATTTCATTATGTGGTAATATCATTTTATAATTATTATATAAATATAATCCTCAACTGAAAAAATAAATATTTAATTCTCATTATTTTTCTTATAAATACTTTTATTTTTAAATTATATTGTTTTAATGGAAATGCGGATACACATATATAAAAAACACATGTGTTTACTTTTTAAATAATAATAATAATAATAATAATAATATTATGTGATGTGAAAGATAATTTTTTTTTATAATGTTTGTAGATAAAAATGTATTTAAGTTATTTTTAATACAAAAGCTATTTTCATAGTTTTTGAACTATAGAAAATCAGTTAATCTTAAAAAAAAAGACAATTACTAAACTTAAGTCAGTTTTTTTTACTAGAAAAACATGTTAATAAGTTTTATACACATTGTTATGCCTGTCCCATTTTCATACATTGCAAAATATTCCCTATAAATTAAATTTGTAATTTTCTATCTGGCTTAAATGAATCCGAACTTTAATTAAACATTTTGCATAACTTTTAAAAATTATTACATTTTTTGGAATTCATAAATAGTATTAAAGAAGAAATGTGTGAATTAATCTATCTTTCTTTGGAGTTCAATCCAGTCATTTAAATTAAATAATTTTTATGTATCTTTATTACATCACTTATTTGTGTAATGTTTTTTACTTTTCTTTTTATCACTCTTTTTGGTTATAAATAATTTTATAACAGTTTTCGTGAGAATGAACGACATAATTAAAATTAAAAGATGGTGTGACGTTAATTCCTGTATACAGACGATGTGGTTCCATAGTTTGGTTTCTACCCGCACATGCAAATTGGCGTGTAGCAGCAACAATAATGTTTCTACAGCAGTTGAATTTAGCAGAATATTGGTCTTAAAACAGGGTTAGTAAAAAAAGATTGTCTTTGTTCATTCAATTCAATGTCTCTGTCAGGTCCTATGATATGATTCAAGGAGCAAAAACGATAATGATTCTAATTAGTATGTTACATATGTTGAAATGATTCTTGCATGTGTTACTAGGCTGTGTACGGTGTACTTTTGTACCAACTCTACTTTCTTTTTTTGTGTGTGTTGTAACTCAGCAACTGTTGTTTTTGCAAAAGACAGTTGAGGGGTCCCTCTCCTAAACCACTTTTGTTTGCTTACTCCAGGGACTTTTTTTCTTCTTCTCATTCTTCTCTTGCTTCTCTCAGTTAGCTCCACCTTCTTCTCTCTTAATCCTATTGCTATGTTTTACCAATTTTACTGTTGCCAATGAAAACATCAGCTTCAAAAGGTGCACCTAATGATGGGGTTAAGGGAAGCATAGATTGGGAGCTCAGACCTGGTGGCATGCTTGTTCAGAAGAGACAACCCCTTGAGTCCTCTTCTAGTACCATGATCAAAATCAAGGTCTCTCATGGCTCTTATCACCATCATTTCACTGTTCCTGCACAATCCACTTTTGGTAAGCATAGGATTATTTGCATTTGGGGGGCGTTATTCCCTATTTTCCTAGTTTAGACACCTTGGATGCCTGGTATCAAAAGGGTAACGTTTATTACAATTTATAATTTATAACCTTGTTTGGAATCATCCAACTCTCATGACAAGTAGAAAGTTGGAAATTTTTGTATGATAGATTAGAAATTGTTTTCAAACGGAATTGAAAATAAGAGAGCAATTGTTTTCTTTCTCGGTCGGTATACCTTTCCTTTCTTTTTTTTAAACCGTCTTTGTGTTCTCTTTTCACTCTCTTGTTTTTGGTCTTCGTGAACTCCAAACAGTGATGATATCTGTGTAAAAGTCACTCTGACGCTCAAGTGAGTTTTCAGTATTCGACACTCGGTGCTATTAGTACTGAATGATGTACCTAATCTTCGAAATCTCTGTTTATTTATATGGTTATCATGATCCTTTGTTATTGGGTTGAATTAGAATTTTGAATCATCATTAAGAGTGTATTATTTAAAATTTGACCACTAATTAATCTTGTTAATATTCTGTTTGAATATAATGAATTTAGTTGTATCGTTCCACCTTCATCGAATGGTTTCTAGGTGTCGTTATCATTCTTGTAGAGAAACTGAAATTGGTACTGATTGATTGGTCCTGAGAAAACTAATTCATGAATCCCCTTCTTTTTATGTTTAATCTTTATTTGACATTGACCTTGCTGAAAGCATGTTGTTCCAATACAAGTAGCTAGATTCTGAAACTGATGAGTAAGTGTTCTTCTGTTTTGGCTGACTGGAAGGGCATTTAAAAGGGGTGCTTACAAGGGAGACTGGTCTTGAGGCTAAGGAGCAAAGGTTACTGTTTAGAGGGAAAGAGAAGGAGGATGAGGAATGGTTGCATATGGTGGGAGTGAAAGACATGTCTAAGGTTATACTGCTTGAGGATCCAGCCAGCAAAGAGAGGAAGCTTGAGGAGATGCAAAAGAGAGAAGATATTTTAAAGGCATGTGAAGCCATCTCTGGTGTCAGAACACAAGTTGACAAGCTACATAAGAAGGTGCTATTCCTTGTCATGGAAACTCAAAATCTTCATTGGAATTTTCAAAATAATGGTAGCAACAATATTTGATGGTTCTTAGGTGGTTGCTTTAGAGACAACTATGGTTGAAGACAAAGAATTTTCAATCTTGACAGAATTGCTAATGGTTCAACTGCTTAAACTGGATTCCATTGCTGCTGATGGAGAAGCCAAAGTACAGAGAAGAGCTGAGGTTAGTGATGATAACTATGATATTTTTGGTAATGCAGATTCCAAAGTTGTGGTGAGATCTGACATTTAAGTGTTTGTTTGTACACAGGTTCTTAGAGTACAGAGTTATCTGGAGACAGTTGAGATGCTGAAGGCAAAAAATTGTGGTGCATTTAGCAATGGTGGTAACATTAATGCAGTGGCCTTTGAATCAGGAGTTGGAAGCTTGAAGTCTACTGTGATTACTCAAAACTGGGAGCACTTTGAATAAATATTAATTATTATTAATTTAAATAATTTTGTATAAAGTTCTATTCATGTAAGCTTCCAATATAACATTAATAAACACTTAAATAATATATCTAAATATATGTTTTTAGACGTACGAAAATGAGAATTTTTCAAAAGCAGTTGTTAATTATATCAACTAAATATATTATTATTTATCCTAATTCATTTCTAAAACAATTAATTAAGATGAAGATTGTGATTTACTTGTATATTTCACTAGTTTATAAGTTATTTTAATCAATATAAAAAAATGTTTGTATTTTAAAATAGTTTATTTTAGAAATTTATACCTTATTTTAGGAACTCATTACACATATAAATAAAATGATTAGTCCAAATCGAAAAATTCCATACAATTTTCAAAAGATACATACAAAATAATATTTTTTTATAAGAATATAATTATTTTAAATAAATCTACAATCATAATCAGATAATAATATATTTTTGTCTAAAAAAATCAAATTTCATTTATATAATTATATCATTTAATGTCATTTTACATTTATCAATTAATTTAGTAGTGATTTTACTAAATACTTTTAATCTGGTAAGTTAGCTTGTATAAATGAATTATAAACTATTAGTTAACTTATAAGTAATTTTGTCAGAAATAAATATTTATTTATATATATATATATATATATATATATGTTTTCATTTACATGATTATGATGGATTTTACACATTAGAGATCTCATTTTGTATTACTTAAACACCAATACAAAATGCTATCAATTTTTTTGTGAAATATAAAATATACTTATTAAAATTTACATATTAATCAATTATTAAAAAAATTAATCTTTCTAAATGAAATAGAGTTACACTTTTAACATAAAATATATTTACGTGAATCATGATAAAATTTAATTCTTAGAACACCTGGTTGAATTATTTATTTATTTCCCTTTATATATATACCTTTTTTTAATACTATAACAAGTTTGAATAAAAACAACATATAATATCAAACTAATGTGTAAATATGTATATATGTATATTTTTAAAATTAATATACTTTTTCTATATATATAATTCAACCCAGTGCAACAATATAATTTTGATTTTTTTCAAAAAAAAAATATAAAAGCAAAACAGAACACACTCTAATAGTTAAAATGCTTGATTAAAATTTAGATAAGTTTTGATTAGATTTATTTTAATACACTAGCCTTCCATTTTTGTTTAAAAATTAAATACCATTTTGTTTTAATTACATGTCTCAATTGGTGGTAGTTGACAGATGAATAAAAGAGAGACACTAATCAAGAACTAAATGCAAAACATACATTTATCATCTTAATTTTTCAACATCCAAATTGGTATAAAAGTGAATGCTAAATATTGTAGTGTCCTGAAATACATCTGGAAAACCTCATCATCCCATAATTTCATTAGTGAATTTGCCATAAATTTGTAGTGGTCAATAGTCATACATGGTAACTGATCTATTCATATTTGATTAAAAAATACACATTGATTTTTTCCCAAAAATGTTTTGGTTTCTTAATTAATCATTGTTTGAGATAAGTACTGAACAGTTCATATGTCACAACAATTAGCAAAACTATCCTAATCCAACAACTAAACACACCATGTTCTTCCTTTCAAAATGGTAAAAAACACAGTTGTATCTTCTTTGTGTTGAAAAAGAGAACAAATGCATTCATCTTACCAAATGCAATTAAATCATATATACACACAAGTTTTGATGTTTTGTCATTAACATTTTTCACACAATTCCTTTTACATTCATGTGGTTTTTCCTCTTTACCCTCTCTCAATTTGACATATTATTAATGCAACACAAAATATATTCTGTCCATAAAAAAATACAAAGATGCAACCAAAGTTACCATGTGAGAAGATGATGAACACATATATAACATAAGTATATTTTCTAGCAAAGATGCAAAAGAGAGACAAAAGAATAGAGGAAAATGGGAGAAGTTAAGATACCCACTTTAATTAAGCCTATTCCTCTAAGACCTCAAAAACCCTCATATCCACTTCATAAGCTTCCCACCATTCCAGAAAATGATCACATTCTTACAGAGGAAAACTCTGTTAATGGAGATCACAACACTTCCAATGAAGCCCAACCAAACATTGAGCAAGAACAGGGAAATAACTTTAACAGGTATATATATGCATAAGTTGTTTTTACATGCATAAAAATGATGAAATAGTTGTGTATAATTTAAAAAAAAAAAAAACTCATTAACCCTTTGTGATTTCAATGCTCTCTATCGAAAAATTTAGTTTTAGTTTTCTTTGATTTGATTTTGTGTACGATTTTTTTTTCTGGTGATTAGAATCGTCTCAAATCGACATGCTGCACGAAGATCGAGATTGAGGAAACTTGCATACATTGAGGACTTGGAAAACGCATTGAAATCGTACGAGGTGATTAGAACCATTGAAACAAATCAATTTTATATATTTTTTCCCCTATTCATTCATGCATATATATGTATTTATTTGCGTAGTTGTTAGAGATAAAATTAGTTTACCAAGAAAAAAAAATGGCTAATGAAAAATTAGGACATGAATTTTTCATAATCTGTTTGTACTTTGTACCATGTTTGTCAACAAAACCCTGAAAACCCTTTTCAGAATATAAATTGGAGGATACAAATTTTCAAGTAGTTTGTAAAGATTTTTTTAAAATTATAAAAGTGCCATTTTATTTCTTATTTTTAAAAAATTACCTACAAAGTAATAAAAATTATATATTTTTTCTGTTTCAATACAAATGTTTGAAATCAAAATAAAAGTGGAAATAAAATATATTTTTTAACTAAAAAAAAAAAATAATGGTCTGGGTCATAAGGCTCAGATTTTCATTTCGTATTTAATATATATATTAAATTTCTAAAAAAATGTAATATTATAGTGTTTTACTATATGAAAGAGAAGAATCTTACATATATTTTATCATTTGAATTTTTTTTTAAAAAGCTTAATGTTAAGAGTTTCTTGGTGCGTAGAGGAAGAAAGACATTCTCCATGGAGAAATTGCAGAGCAACGAAAGAAGCAGCTGGTGTTGGAAATTGAGCATCATACATTGAAATTTCACGTGGCTGCTCGTGAAAAGCAAAGAATTCTTCAAGAAGGTAAAATTTGGTGCATATTACTCAGATGTTTAATAGAAGAACCTTATTTTTTTTATTTTTTTTCATAGTTGAGATCGAAAAGAACAGAGCAGAAGTGGATAGAATGTTGGAAATGCAGAGGAGAATGGTTAATTTCACATCGCTGCAGCTTATCACCAATTCCAACTTTAACCCTTCAGCCTTGGCATGATTGAATTGCAGAAACTGAGATTACCTCAAAATCTCTTTTCTTAATTTTGTTTTAGAATTTAAAACAGTTAATGTCTTACAAATTTACCTTATCAATTAACGAAATTGTTATTATTATTTGAGGGAAACCATGGAAATGCAATGTTTTCTTCTCAAAGGGAAACCAAATTTCTCCAAAAGTTAGCCCAATAAAAGTCCATTTATTTTGGCCCAACAAAGTTTGCATAGCACATTTTTTACCTCTTCTCTTCTCTCTTAAATTACTACACAAAAACCAATTCTTAAGAAATTATCATAAGAAATTTTTTCTATGGTAGTGCGTGAAAATTATTTCTTTGGATTATATGTTGGGATTATTGATAAAGAATGAAATACATATGAATTGAATGATATTTTTGGTTAAATATTAAGATTTTATTTTTTTTTAAATGAATGGACTTAGAGGTGTTAAATTAATGTTCATGTATATGTGGGACTTGGAAATCTTTCCAATTATTCTAACGTAATTATTCACTCCAATTATTTTAACATAATTGTTCACCGTTCAAATGATATTTAAATATATTCTTTAAAAAACTTATCCAAAAACATATTAATAATTTTTAATATAACACAATTTTTTTCAATGACATTAATCTAATCTATTACAAAGTTTCATACCATTTTTCATTCCATCTCTTTTTCTTAATTGTTTACTATTTTTTCTCTCGGTTCCTAATTACACTTCAATTTTCATTCAAACAAAGTTCTTATGTTATGATAGACATTATTATACGACTTGTTTTAATTGATATTTCAAGTAAATTATTTGTTATTGAAAAATATTATTAAAAGAAAAATTAAAAAAAAATGGTGAGACTTGAGAAGAAATTATGTGTGTACATCTAATTATTGAGCCAGTTATACATGGTTCACGATGGTACACGATGGTTCAAACTATAAACAAATTTATGAAAAGGAATTATCCCAAATAATTAGCTCCATTAATGTCCACATTTTATTTGTTTTTATCACTTTATTTAGAGATTGTCATGCATATCCAGGCATATTCACGTGTTGCTGGAGACTTTCTGGATTCTTTAAATCTATACCTTTTCCACCTATTTATTCTTATATTTTATTCAACTTATATGGACCATTTACTTTACATCAAATTGCAAAATAATGGCTTCTCACTTTCTCTTCAATAGAATCGACACAATTTTTTACTAATTAATCCAATTTATTTTAGAAGAACAAGAGTCTAGTGAGATAATATCAGTATTGGTATAAAGGGACAAGTTCAAAAGTGGCAGAATAGTTTTAATATTTTTTAACAAAAGTCAAAGTTTATCAAATTTTAAAAAATTATATAAATTAATTAAATAATGATAGAAAATTATGTAAATAAATTAAATAATGTGATTTATGTGAAATGTATTTTGATCATTGTTCTTAAATATGATTTAGTATAAAAAAACCTATTATAGTTAATGTGGGGTATCATATATATATCTTTTAAAAATTAATGAGAAGTGAATACATAAAAAAATTAAAGTTGTCTCTGGAAAAGAATGTTGTTAATTGTTGACCATAAAAAAAATATGACAATAAAATAATTACAAATAGATAAATTGAGAAAAATAAATTAAAAAAAAAATTGTTTGTAGTGAGTCTCTCATTAATCAAGATAGGTGTCTATCTTATATAAATATAAGAATGATAGATTATAAGGTTTTATCGATTTAAGTTTCTATCAATAGATTAAGTTGAAATTGAAAGAATTTTATGTAATCTAAAAAGCGCGTCTTAAATTATTTAACATTAGGATGAATAAATAATGTCCATTATTTTACTGAAGTGTAATTTAATGATTACGTCGTAAAAGTTAATTTTTGTGAACATGTGATATTTTATTTTTATTATAAAATTTAATAATATATATTTTAAATAGAATATATATATATATATATATATATATATATATAATAATATGAGGTTTTCTTTTCAATTATTTAACGAGATTATAGATGTTGAAGTTAAGTGTGAGTTAGAATCTAGGAATGAAGTAGAGTTTAACTCTATCCGTCTTTTAAAGTAAGAATTCATTCATGTTTTCTTAGGTAAACAATATGTGTTTTATATGTGTTCTCATAGCAGGTAAAACTTTACTCGTGTTCGTAGTTATTCCCACATTGTCTCAAATATTAATTAAATATTTAAAAAAAAAAAACACAATAAAGAAAACACATATTAAATAAAAATAATAGATAATTGAACTTTTTATGACAAATACTACATCTATTATTTTTTATAAAATGTTGAGAGACAAAGTATCTTAAGGATTTTAAGTAAATTTAATGAATTTTTAATGAGTTATAAAAAAAATAATGAAAAATTGTATAACAAAAGAAAAGTTTTTCAAATAAAACAAAATTAAGAATCAAGAAAGAAAAAAAAGTGTTTAGGTTATCTAATAAATTAAAAGTTTATACGATTGAACACTCAAAATTGATGTTACACATTCACTTGACAAAATAAAAAAAATATTAAAAAGAAACAAAAATTATAAAAAACATGTGTCCAAGAAACGATTGAATGTGATAAAATTGAGGTTTATATTTTTTAAAATGCAATACATCATTTGAAGAACACCACACAATGAAAAAATGTGTAATTGGGATAGAGATGATACATAAAGTATCATCTCTAAGTAAATTTAATGGATATCAAATAAATCACACAATTGAGAGATAATAAAGAATTGTGAAACCAAATAAAGAATTTTTCAAATAAAACAAAATAAAAGACTAAATAAAATGGTAAAAATAAATTATTTATGTTACATAATAAATTAAAAGTAATTTAATAATTTAAAACAATTTAAAACAAAAAGATGCATGAGAACGAAGTGGATATATACATACACAAAATACTTATTAAAAAAATTGTTCTTAAGCTACCATGAGTAAGAGATATGTTAACCTAATATTTGAACATCATATATCAATATTAATATTATGTAAGCTAATTTGTAAAATAATATTAATAATGTGGGATTTCTAATAATGCATATAGAGAAGACTTTATTTACTTCTCCACTTACCTAAAGCCAAAAAGGAAAAAAAAAAGGGTCATTTATGATATAGACACTCAACTAATATTCACAAATTCATTTATTAGAGTGGTGATGGGTCCCACCCAAAGTTGACTTCATTCACAATGGCTTGTTTTGGTTGGATGAAGGAGCTGAAATAATAATTAAAAAAGAAGAAGCGGGAATTTCAAAGCTTATTCTTTAATTTATGGAGCGCAATATATATAAATATATTAAAAAATGTTATGACCTGTTTGGTAGCGAAATGACCACTTAACCACAAAATAATTGGAATGGTTACACAACTCACCCACCTTAAGCACCTTTGCTTGTCTTGCAAATCCACCCAACCCAAACGCTAAATTTGCGGGTTAATGAATAAAAAAGTGATTACACCAAATTATCAATGTGTTTAAGAATATCTAAAACTAACACATTCATAATTTAGCTTAAAGCAAAGATGTCAAAATAATTTTATATATTCAAATGTGTAAACCAACATTTTCTTTTTAGTAATGATTTTATGTTAACCAACTAATCAACTCATAGATTATATTTTTTAAACTTATACACATTTATTATATATATTACTTGTATAAGTATATTAAAAAAAATCGATTTTATATTATTATTTGGTTATTTTTTTAGTGATCTAATTTTGGAGAACCCTACTCATACCAATATAATATGACCTAAATAGAAAATAAATCAAAGTAATTTAGTGAAACAATTAAAGCAAAATTAACGTGTTATTAGGTTAACATGGTTTCCCTTAACACAATTGGTGTATTTGCATGCTTCTCAGCACAACTATAGAATAAGCTAAAAGACAAAACTACTTTGTGATCAGTGTCCGAGTATGTTTCAATCAAAAGAATTTTTAAGATTTTTTTTGTAAATTAAAATTAATTTATATACGAATTAAAAGGTCAATTTAGATAATTATATAATTTTTATATAGACTAATTTTTATCAAGTTTTTATGAAAATTTTAATCTTTCATCCATTAGTAGTTTGTTTGGATTAGAAGATGGAAGATAAATAAATGAAAAAAATAATAAAATGCAGAAAGAAATGAAAATTAAAGATGTTCAAATTAAATAATAGAGATTAAAAATGAGAGAAAAATAATTTTCTTTTATATTAATTATTAATTATTTTTTAATTATTTATTATTATTATTATTATAAAAAATACTTATAATTTATTATAATATCTTGTGTTTTTTCTTTTCTGTCTCATTTTTCCAAGAGGTGTGAATTTTAAAAAAAAATAAAAATTCTCATCAACAATGATCTTCACTTTAAACTTTCTAACTTCTTTTCCTCCAAATCAATCGAAATTAACTATTATCATTCATTCAAATACTGTTTTTTTATAGTTTAAAGTCTAGAAGTTATTTCGGATGTATTAGATTTTAATTCTGCATTTTAAGTGATCTTTTTTTATTTATATTTGTCATTAATATGTTTTAATTATTTTTTTGTATTCTTTTTTTATCTAATTAAAAATAATTAAAACAAGAGACATTATGTTGAATCTTACACCATTTATAATGTCGTTATTTATAAAAGTTTATTATTTAACCAATTTATATTAGAACACATGAGATGACATTATTTATACAAAGTTAGTATTTGATTTTTTATCTCATAAATGAGAAATATTAATGAAAACAAATATTTTTAATGATTAATAAATGTATTAATTGCAGGATTGACAATATTAAGTTATACATCACATTAACAATTTACTATTGTAGATTTTGCGCGTGTGAAGTACTTAAATTTATATGATACCGTAATATTAAAATTTGCCAAATTAATATAAATAATTATGCATTAGGAATATTCTTATAAAAAAACGTGCCCCGCTTTTAATTTATATCTTACAGATAATAACAAAAAGAATAACTAAATTCATTGATCTTTATTTCTTCCCATATTTAAGTAATTTTAGTTGAATTAGTTAATTAGCTTTATTAAATATTGTATGTAAACAAATTAAAGAACTTTATTGTAAATATGAAAAAATTACAAATAAACTTGAATGATACAATAAAAATTTGAAACATTAAAATTATTTAATTATATTTTTTTTATAATAAGACTATTACAGACAGCAAAAACTTCTCTAAATATTTAACACAGGTATGTTAAACTGTTATATAGCAAAACATTATCGTATATTTACAATTCTCAGAGCTATGAGATTTTTTCTTATTTAAGCATTAGTATTTTATAGAAATGAGTTAAAAGCATTGATATATATATTATGATACAACAATTTCACAACTATGACTCGTGATAGAAAGCCTCAAATTAACAGCTTTTTAAGATGCTGAGTTCTGTTTAGGCCACTTTTTCTCCCCACCAATGCAAAACAACTATGTAAAAGTAAAACACTAGAACCAAAGCAAAAAAGCATTCTTTTTCAGCTGTAAGCTATTTTGTTGTTGGGTTGGGTGCTCCAAGCTCTTCCCCTCCCTCTCTCTTTCTCTCTCTCTGGTGGGTTTTGGTTTTGGAAGCAGTACAAGGAACATCTTTTACTCAAAGGTTCAACCTTCACGCCCCTAGTACCCTTGCTTATGGGCACGCCAAAGTTCAGCTCTTTATCCCAGGAGGGGCTTGAAGGCAACGTGTGTGTACACTGAGAAAAAAAACAGAACAAAAATGCGTGGCCTGAAGCTCGTTGAACGCTTCAAGAGCACCCAAGTTCATGCCCTCAATTCAGAAGGCACTAGCAGAAGAAACAAGGCCACAGGGGGAGCCATCACAATCAGATCACTGGTGTCAAAGTCCAAATCCAACACCACGAAAACCTCAGCAGTTGCAAACCATGTTGTTCCTCTTGAGCTCCCTTCTGCTGACTCTCTTGAGCCTTCCATGGAACCTTATCTTAAACCCATCAACCTCGTGGAGGCCTTGGCAGAACTTTACCACAGGCAAGAGTGCTGCCTTCAATCTGAGAAAGCATCACTTTGTGTGGAGCAGTTCACGCTTTTGCGCGGTCTCGGAGACCAGAAGCTTCTTAGGAGATGTATCAGAACAGCACGGCAAAACGCTGGGGATGTGCTTTCCAAGGTTGTGCTTTCGGCATGGTTGAGATTTGAGAGGAGGGAGGATGAGCTTGAGGGTTTGTCTTCAATGGATTGTGGTGGTTGTGTTATTGAATGTCCAAAGGGGAATTTGGTGCATGGGTTTAGTCCTTGTTCAATCAATGATAGGTGCCAGTGTCCGCAAGGGACGAAACAGGAAACTAGCACTAAAGAAAGTGTGCGTTTGAGTTTGCCAGATGAGGAAAATGATATTTCTTTTTGCATTGGGAGTGAGGAAATTGATTGTGTTAGGTGGAGAATTGCAGCTCTATCTGACACTTTTAAGGCTATGCTTTATGGTGGCTTTGCTGAGTCCAAGATGAGGAAGATTGTTTTCAGCCAAAATGGGATATGCTCTAAGGGTATGAGGGCTGTGGAGTTGTATAGCAGGGCTAAGAGGTTAGACTTTTTCTGTCCCATGACTGTTTTGGAGATGCTTTCCTTTGCCAATAGGTTCTGTTGTGAGGAGATGAAAGCTGCTTCTGATGTTCATTTGGCTTCAATTGTTGAAAGTGTTGACGATGCATTGATATTTATTGACTATGGGTTGGAAGAGAGAGCACCCCTTCTTGTGGCTTCCTGCTTACAAGTGTTGCTCAGGGAGCTACCAAATTCGTTGTGTAATTCTAATGTGATGAATGTCTTTTGTAGTTCTCAGGGAAGGAAAAGGTTGGCCACGGTGGGGTATGATTCTTTCTTACTGTACTATTTCTTGAGCCAGGTAGCTATGGAGGAAAGCATGGTGTCAAAAACTACAGTGATGTTACTAGAAAGGCTAGGGGAATGTGCTACTGAAAGGTGGCAGAAGGCCCTTGCCTTCCACCAATTGGGGTGTGTGCTGCTTGAAAGGAAAGAGTATAAAGATGCTCAGCATAGTTTTGAGGCAGCAGCTGAAGCAGGTCATTTGTATTCTGTGGCTGGTGTGGCCCGAACCAAGTACAAGCAGGGTCAACCATATTCAGCTTACAAGTTAATTAGTTCACTCATGTTTGAGCACAAGCCTACTGGGTGGATGTATCAGGAACGTGCTCTTTACAACATGGGAAGGGAAAAGGGGGTTGATTTGGATGTTGCAACCGAATTGGACCCCACTCTTTCATTTCCGTATAAATATAGAGCCCTGACAAAGGTGGAGGAGAAGCAGATAAGGGCTGGAATTTTAGAGCTTGATAAAATAATTGGATTTAAGCTCTCTCCTGATTGCTTAGAATTCCGGGCTAGGATGTTTATTGCACTTAAGGATTATGACAGTGCCATAAGAGATATCAGGGCATTGTTAACTTTGGAACCAAATTATATAACTTCAAATGAAAAGATCACAGGCAAATACTTGGTCCATCTCCTTAGCCATGTGGTGCAGCAAAAGAGTCAGGCTGAATGCTGGATTCAATTATATGAGCAATGGTCTTCTGTAGATGATGTTGGTTCTTTGGCTATTATACATCAGATGCTGGAGAATGATCCTGGAAAGAGTCTGCTGGAGTTTCGTCAGTCTCTACTCCTTTTGAGGTAAGCACGTCCGTGAATCAAAGCTATAGGAAGTATCTCTCTTCTTCAACATTGTGTTTTTATGGTATTTTACTACTCATTCTTCTAGAGTTGATAAGCTTATCACACTACATGGTATTTAGAGATTTGATTTATTTTGAGTGTGTCAATGCTTTGTGGTCTGTCAACACCAGTAAATAAAATGCTATAACAAGAGAGTTCCTCACATGTATGAATTTCATAGGTTAAACTGTCAAAAGGCTGCAATGCGCAGTTTGAGGATGGCGAGAAACCATTCTAGCTCAATTCAAGAAAGGTTAATTTATGAAGGATGGATATTATATGACACTGGCTATAGGGATGAAGCTCTGGCTAGGGCCGATCGGTCAATTACAATTCAGAGATCATTCGAAGCCTATTTTCTAAAAGCATACGTTTTAGCAGATACAAGTCTGGATCATGAATCTGCTTCTTACGTTATCGAACTTCTGGAAGAAGCACTTAAATGTCCTTCAGATGGTCTTCGGAAAGGACAAGTTAGTGACTTCATTCACTATACTTATTATTGATTAAGTCTTTGTTCTCCAGTCATTTGATTGTCTTCTGCAATATTTTGTAGGCACTAAATAACCTAGGGAGTATTTATGTAGATTGTGGTAAGCTTGATCTTGCAAAAGCATGCTATGAGAACGCCCTTGCAATTAGGCATACAAGAGCTCATCAAGGTTTAGCACGTGTTTATCATCAGAAAAATCAAAGAAAAACTGCATATGATGAGATGACCAAGCTAATTGAGAAGGCAGAGAGTAATGCCTCAGCATATGAGAAACGATCAGAGTACTGTGACCGTGAGATGGCAAAGGTTGATCTGGATGTTGCAACCCAACTGGATCCATTAAGGACATATCCATATAGATACAGGGCAGCAGGTACTTCACTTATCTTTCATTCTTTACCATCTGTCATAAGCTTTTTAATTGGAGACAGCTATTTACTTCATATGTTTGTCATGAGTCTTGACATACCAATGTAGAGTTAGTTTTTTTTTGTCAAACATGCTTCATTTGTTGTGGAAAACTTTACTTGTTAAACATGATGAAGTATTTTTATTCTGGAACTTGATGTTCTTATTCAGTGCTTCATAAACCTAATTCACATGTTACTACTGATAAGACACTCTTTTCATATTGGATTTCTTGGCATGGCCAAGCCCTGAAGGCTACTATAAATTCGTTAAATGTGTGACTATTTCCTGTGTTCTTTGTTTAATTTGTACTTTAGTTACTAAGTTGTCCATCTATATTTAAATTAATAATTTTGTGACACAATTGCTAGACTGAATTTTTTACTCACATAAAGTGTCACATGACCAGTTATGATGGATGAGCAAAAAGAATCTGAAGCTGTAGATGAGCTCACCAAGGCCATAAATTTCAAACCTGACTTGCAAATGCTTCATCTCCGAGCAGCATTTTATGAGGCAGTAGGGGACCTATATTCAGCTCTTCAAGATTGTCAGGCAGCTCTTTGCTTAGACCCTAACCATACAGACACCATAGACCTGTATCAAAGGGCGCGAAAATTAAGCTTTTAATCATAAACCACACGCACATCAAATGTCTACAATGTGAACATCTTGGTTAGAAAATTGCTGGGGCATCCCAACTTTGTTAAGACACAAGAAGTGGACATATATAGTCACACTGTTGAAATTATGCCAAAACTCCCAAGAAGCAATACCTGGATGATTCAAGGAAAACATGGAGTGATGTGTTTCACATGATCAAAGACTGAGGTGTACACGGAAGATGTTCGGAGTAGTAACCCCATTATCTAATATAGATTCTTGTGATCCATGTGCACATAATTGTCTCACTATTCACACATTTGTACAGTGACAGGGTTATGATTATAGAGATTCACACTTTGTTCCCTAAAGTGTATATTTATTGCTTTTGATGAAGTTTTTATTTTCTTGTCTTGCCAAAGGAAATGATAATGTGCTTGCTTCTAACTCATCAAATAATAATAATTGACTATGAGCTACTACACATCACGAGAATTTCCATGTCTAGCATTTTAAGAACAAGGAAACATTAGTTACATAAACTATATATTCACTGTGAAAAAAATGAATTTGTTTCCTTCTCCTATAAACAAACGTAACATAGCCCTTTCCCTGTCCCAACAGCAGTCTCTCCAAATAATATTCAGTACGTATTATTAAGGAAGCACTCTCTGTCCCTCCAAACATTAACAAAAATCAATTCCTCTACAATGAGGCAAATGTTATTTGTTCTTTACATCTTCTGTTGGCTTCAAACTAATAGTTTAAAAAACATCAGTATAAACATAAATACTTCATAAGTGCACGAATTCCGAATTTAGAGTAACTGTACAAATTATCATTCCAGATTTATTCAGATAATAATATCAATGTCTCAACTCGAATCAGTGGACGTAATTGCCATTTCTGCCCACCAAAGTGGTGATGCTTTTGGATTTGCTCCATCAGGCCCCATAGCTGTTATTTCCTTGAGTCTAGATGTGACTTCTTTCATAGTTGGCCGTTTCTCTCGATCTGGATGTACACAGTTTCTTATCACTTCAGACCATTCTTCAATCTCTTCTTCCTGCAAAGAGTTCAGTCTTGGATCCATAACATCTCTTAGGGATTTCCCCCACCTTAAATATTCCGCTGCCCAATCTGCCAGAAGTTCATTGTTCCCGGCAAGGGGGATTTTCCCCGTAATCAACTCAAACAGTATTATTCCAAAGCTGTAAACATTGTCCTTGGCATCTGCTGATGATGTTTCCAAGAGTTGTGTTGTTGCAGACCCATTCTTTGCCGCACACATGTCATTCCATAAACTAAGATCTGATATTTTAGCAGCATAATCTTCAGTAAGGTATATAAATGAAGATTGCAGGTTTCTATGGGCAATGGAGGGTTTTAGGTCATGCATATACTCTAGGCAGTAGGCTATTCCCATAGCTATCCTCATTCTCATTGTCCAATTTAGTTCTTCTGCTTCTCTAACTGCAGCATATGCAAGAAAAAAAATCAAAACTCAGAGCAACTTTAAGTGCATCTTTGCAAACAATTTTAAAGATTTCAGGGAACTAATGAATAACTTTTTGCTACAAAATACAAGCCTTTTCCTCACAGTCTGGTTGCAGAAGTATGGTTGTTATGAACCTGTAATAATCAAAGGATGTGGCTGTGGACGTGATTCTGGAAACTAAAATTTGAACAGAATATCACTCACTGTGTATATGCTCAAAGAGTGTTCCATTCGGAGCGTACTCAAACACCATCATTCTTGAGAATGGCTTATTCTCTTCACAGTACCCAATTAGATTCACAAAATTCTTGTGATTCACTCTAGACAATGTTGCTATCTGCAATCATGCAAAGATAAGATGTACGACCAGGATGATAAATGAGATGCATTTGCTACAGTTGTTTTGAGCATACCTTATTTCTGAACTGAGCTTCCATACTTTTTGACCATTTTTGAGCTGTGTTTACTGCAGAGGATGCTACAGCTATCTCGACTCCACTAGAGAGAGTCCCCTTATACACAGTTCCATCAGGAAGCGAACCGATAATGTTGCTGAAATATTCACAAGCTGCTTCAATTTCTCCTCGTTTGAGACTTGGCACACCTTAATCACAGATAATAAATGAGTTAACTCAATCCAAGATAATGAAATAGTTCTAGAAAACCAGCTTCATTCTTTGAATTTACAGTGCATTTTGAAGTTGAATCTATTGCTTATCTTTAGAATGCAGTACATAAGATTGAGAATGACCTATTGCAAACATAAATTACCTTTTACAAAGGCTTTCTGCAGCTGGCCACTCAATCCTGTGGACCAAGGTTTAACAGTCACAACCTTCCTACTTCGAAAGCATGCAAAAATGGCTGACACCAAAATCAATAAAGAGAAACCTCCAACTACAGACCAGATTATCGCCGAGTGATGTATTTGATTGGAACTGTATGTGCTCCCGTGGGTAGAAAATGCAGAAGGGCTAGGTGCTGGAACCCAATTAACTGGTGGTGTAGACACAGTGAGAGGACTGTTTGCTGGGGGTGAGACGTCTGGAATTAGTGACACTACAGGCGAAGGAGAGGGCGAAGGAGTGAGAAAAATATCTGAGGGAGATGGTGATGGCGAATATGAGGGACTTTCTGACGGTGAAAGTGATGGTGATGATGAGAAAGGCTTAAAATTTGGCGGTAATGAAAAAGGGAAATGCGATGCTAATTGTTGAAGTATCCCTTGGTTAACATGCCTTTCGATTCCGGGTGTATTAGCAGCATTTGCTACTTTTAGAAGTTGCCTCCTGTATGCTCCATCCCCATGTTGGCCAATGTGCCTTAGACAAAATTGTCACGAGTAAATAATTTCAAACTTGAACTATATAGAAGAACTTCACAATGAATAAGTACGCTTTTAGCAATATTGGACTGAAGATTATTTTCACGTTAGAGCCATGTTAGTGTAAAAAGAATTATGTCATTCAACCATTTACTGAGGAAACTGTTCATCAAATCCAAATTCTAATATTGAAGAACTTAGAAATTGATTTGTGCAATCCATCATTATATGCTCACCATAAACTACATCTGCCAACATATGCTTCTCTAGTAGTGGTGGCACCAGTTAGTTGTTCCTCATCATCATGAAATTTAGAATTCATCTTGAACTTATACAGCTCTGGATTTAAGTTGGTCAGATGGTAATTGTTGTCCAATAGACTGTAGTATAAATTTGACGTCATTAGTCAACCAAAGAACAAGACAGAAAGAAAATATTTGGCACGAAAGGATTAACTTACAGAGTGGTCAGGGATGGCATATTGCCATGGTCAAATGGAAGTGATCCGCTAAAGTAGTTATGTCCCAAGTCAAGGACTTCCAGCTCCTGTAAGTATAGGATCTCCGCAGGAATTTCTCCAAAGAAAGAATTGTTGCGCAAAATGCTGCGGAGAATACGAAGTGTACAAAGTTGGTTAAGGGATATTTATTTGTAAAACAAGCATTGGCCTGAGCACCATCTTACATTGATTTTATGTGAGTCAGCATTCCAACTTCTGGTGCTAGTGTTCCTTCAAGACAAAGGTCTTTCAAATTCCTGCACGTTGAATATTCATCACCAGTATTAATTGCATGTTTTGTTGTGTACTAACGAGTAGAAAAATGTGATTTAAATTTCTTTATTTTTGGTTAACATTGACCCAATCCCTACACTTTTAAAACGGTGATTTTTTATCTTTATTTTTTTTTATTGTAGATGAATTTCATGCATGTTCATAAAGAGATATGAAATTCAGCAATTATAAGAAATACATGGACCTAAATCATCGTTTTTAAACTTCAATAAGACTTATTTTAATTAGAGAGGTGAAACGTTTTTTATCCTTTAAAAATCATGTAACATTCTTTTATGTTTTTTATAAATATGGTATACTTGAAAAAATTCCTGGACCGATGTTTCTCTTTTCCAAATTCTTCCATAGAAGATGGAAAACATCACTAATTAAAGTCAAATGGAAAAATAGAAGAGATAAATAGAAAAAAAAATACAAGAATGTTAAAAAAATGTAGGGGGCATTTTAGAGAAGAACAAAGTTCTAATAAAAATTGTCACATGCATATAAATAACAAATATGAAATTGTTAAAACTTGCTCATTTCAATTTATGAATGAGTGTTTACAGGTTGCGTTGTTGACACAAACTCATTACTTTGTTTTGAAGTAAATACTGCCTTTTAGTAAAATACCAAATCCGACAAAACAGGTATACTTAAACAAACAAGAAAATTATGCATTTCAGACATTAACAAGTTATAACTTTCATTTTAGACCCTGAATTTACAAAAAAAAAAAACAATATAATTCAAATATTTATGTTTGTAAATTTTTACTCACCTTGAGAACTGACATTCTTATAATTTTATAACATTTTACAAAATGAAGATCTAATCTATTATGGAAAATGTATAAAATTATGAATTAAAAGTAAATAACATTTAGAATATTAAAAATTAAAATCAAAGTAATTTTTTAAGGTAAGAAATCAATCAAATGGGTTAGTTAAATCCAGGGACGGAACAACCAAGGACTTAAGGGGGTAGCCCCCTGACTTTTTATTTATTTATTACACACATATATAATAACTATTTTAGATAAGATGTTAATTTACACATATAATTATTTTAACTTTTTTTTTAATTCTATTTTATAAAATATTATTATATTTTTTTCTTTTTTAGATAAAATATCTTAGTGTCATTTATCACTATTCTTAATAGTTTTATTCTCTTATAATTTTATTATTATTTTAAAAATATAAATAATTGTTTCTTCAATAAAATGATATAATATTAAAATATTTATTAACCTTTGTCAATAATAATTTAGGAAGTAATATGTTTTATTCCAATTTAATAGATTTTTATACCATAATCAGTAGCAGTTTGCATTAAAGGAAATATAATTAATAGCAGTTTTTATTGAAAGAAGAATTGTTATTGTAATTGAGTACTTAAACATATTTAAAATTGTCTTTTATGAAAATGCGTTTTTTATTATATATTAGAAAATACAGTTATGATTTTTAACGTTTTATATTTATTAAATAAATTTTAATTTTTAGAAAATTAGTCCAAAGTCTTAAGTCTTGGTTCCGTTAGATTAATAGTCAAAAGGCTCTTTGTAATATGCAAAAACATTAAGATTATACTGACTCAAGATGACTGTTATATAAATATTATAAAAGGAAAATGAAGAATAAATGATAAAACGAAAACTGAGTTGAGGTTATAAAAGAAGATTATTGTTTTCATTTTGTGTGTTACCATTCTTTAGATGCTTTTAGTGACGGTGCTCATTGGCCTGAATCACTATAGAGGAATATATGTAAAAGATGAAGGATAACCAAAAACAAATTAAACATGTAGAACGGGGAAATTTCTCAAATATATTTTTTTAACATTTTTTTTATTAGTTGAAATTTGTGCTTAAACTAAAAAAATCATAACTAACAAATTATTAAATTAGGAACCATATGTTCAAGAAAATAAAAAACCTCCATCAGATTTGTTAAAGAGACAAAAAAAAATTCAGAATTTTTGTTCTTGTATATTCATCCATTTCACAATTTCAAGCTTACATTAGTTAAAAACTTTTGTGAATTATAGCATTATCTCTACAAATTATTTCACACAATTTCCATATAATAATATAATAAATAATTGAAAGTTCAAAGAATGAATTACTTAATCCTGAAAATAAAAGAAATGAACATTTAATTTTATATTTATTAATAATAATTAATAAACTCGCTTACTTCATTTTTTTACATGATTTTTTTAAAAAAAATATATTAAAATAAAATTATTTACTTCTTTGTCAGATGAAGACCTCAACTACTTAGAAAACTTCATCCAATAAAATGATATTTCCTAACCATTCTTAATTTTTCTTTCTCTTTTTTAATTACTTTTAAATTCCTCATTGCATTATATATGTTTTTTTAATAAGTATGTCATTTTTCTCAGAACAAGGGTGTTAGACTCGCAGAAAATTTTATAAGAAAGAGGTTTATAAAGAATAGAAGTTGCAGTTATTAAGCTTGTATCATTTTTCATTATTAAAAAAACAACAGCTTCTGCCACGAGAAGACCAGGTTTCTCTGCCGGCCAATTTATCAGCAAAATCAAATGCTAATGGGCCACTCTGTTCATTTTACAAAAGGTATTTTTTAAAATATTTTTTCTAAATTATATTCTGAATTTCAGAATTTGAAAACTATTCTCTAATATAGAAATACCTTTCCAATTCTATAATAAAAAAACTCCTTTTATATTATAGAATCTGAAAGTATTCCTCATGCATAAATAGCTTACAGATTCTACAATTTGAAATATTTTCATATCAGTCATTCTTAAATGAAAAATATTAATAGAGTAATGAATATTTTTTTGTATTTAATAAATATGGAGAGAAAGCAACAGCGTGAAAGGAGGCTTTAAATAGTGGCAAGAACAAAAGTCACCAAAACTATTCAATTATGTATTTAATAAATTCAAAGGCAAGCTTCAGGTCACACACAAGATTAGTGACATCTCCTCTCATTCCTCTCATCAATTTTATTAATTATCTTTTCCTCACTTGTAATTCCCTAAGATAAAAATCAAATTATTATTATAGTTTCTATTTTTTTTCAAATGAAATATTTGATTGTCACAGAGCAAAAGTGTTACAGAAATTATGCAATAGTAAATGGGTTTGCATTTTGGAGACAAACAAAAAGTTGTTAACAAATTCAGTTTTATTTCACATTGGGAATTGTAGTGGCATTGCAGGTCAATTTGTTACACTATTTAGTTTGATTTTAATTACAACTCTTCAAATAATTTTTACAGAAAAATAGTAATTCTTAATTATTTTTATTTTTTACAAGTGGTGAGAAAATAGAGAAGAGGAGAGGTTACTTACAAGGTCACGACATTACCGTGAGAGCACTCCACACCGAACCACGAGCATGGATCGATAACGTCTCCATTTTCACCACTCCAGCTTGATAAAGCCCCCTGCGGGTCCGTCACCACGCTCTCCTTCAACGCCAGCAGCGCCAAACCTGCGCCATCAAAACGACACGCCGTTTCGTAAGCTTAACCAAAACCTCCCCTTCCGATCACTGAAAACTCGCTCAATCAAAAACAACACCGAAACGACTGCTCGGCGCCGTCGTTTCTGCAACCACCATTGTTTACCTTCGCTCTCGAGCGTCGAACAGAGACTCTGTTTCTGACTGAACGCCAAAAACAGAGTCAGCATCGCCGGCAATAACTTCGATGGAGTGAATGGTGCCATGGTGAGATGATGAAGGAAATTATTCAGTGTTTCTGGTCAAGGGAAAGAGAAGCGACTTAAAGAGAGAATGAGCGTGGTATCTCTCTCTCTATAAAGATCTACAGCACCATGCTCACAATAATAAGAATAATTCAGTTACTAATCACGCTATTTATCTAATCTAATTTCCATATAGATTTTAGACAATTATTAATACATTTTTATTTTTCAAGTAAAACGTCCAAATCCTGTCATTAGTTAATTTAGGGATTGATAAGATTTATTAGCTTTATTTTGTTTTTGTATTGTCACATATTTGATAGGTAAGCATCGGCCAAATATCAGATTAGCGACTCTAACAGTGTAATTATAATTAAAAAGAATGAAAGAGTATTGAACTATGAAACTCGGACACTCTTCTTAAATGGTGTGTCGGTATCCGATAGTATCGGACATCCACACTCGTTTGATACCAGAGACGTATTTAATTCAAAAAATATTAGTTAAATTTCTACAATTCTAGTACGTAACACCATTTTAAAAAGGAAAAATACTTTAATTTTCTCAAAATTCAAATTTTATTGTATAAATTATTATTATGATTATAAAAATAAGAAATAAATTCTTGTGAACCAGTAATGAAAAACATCTTTCTGCTCCAAAAAATAATCTAGAACATACTTATGTACATAAATTTTTATTGTCAATTCATATAATTCATAATTATATAATATATAGATCTGTGTCCTACATTTTGGAGATTTTACATATTTCTGTATCTGTGTCAGTGTCGTATTAGTGTCTGTGTCAGTGCTACATAGGTATTGAAGCTTGACACGTCTTTTAAATTGTGTGTCCATATCAGACACACATATCAGTAAAATGTTTACTTAAAAAAAATTGTTGAATTTTTAATAATTCTTACATAGTTCTAACACAACTTTAAAAAAAATACATTAATTTTCTAAAAACTTAATTGTATAGATTTTTATTATGATTATAAAAATAAAAAACAATTTTTTAAACTAATTATTATAAACATTTTCTACTAAAAAAAACTGAATTATATTTTTATATTATCAATTTATATAATTTATATTTATATAATAATTAGATTCGAATTTTGTGTTTAACATTTTAAAAGATTATATGTATTTCTGTATCTGTGTCTTACATTTTAAAATTTATACATATTTACGTAAGTTTAAAACCCAATACAATTATTATAAATAGATAAATATTTTAAAATTAAAAGTAAAGAATTTATGACATTTTACTTTTATATATATATATATATAATTTACTCAAACAAAAATTAACTTGAATATAATATAATTAGACATACTCATATCACAATATCAAGATGAAACATGACATGTGTAAGGGATATTTGAATCTACATTAACAATTAAATTGAAATGTTAAATGTGCATAATGTGATTTTGTTTATTTGTGTGCAGTGTAGCTGCAGACTAATGCTTAAAATTAAATTTCATAGATTGATGACTACGATAAAGTCTAGCTAGATTGAAGTGATTAATGGGTTTAGTCACCGGTTTGTTAGTTCCACCAACCGTCAAATAAACAAAACTATTATTATATAAAAAGTAAGACTTATTAACTTAAATGTGAACATTTTCCTATATTTCATTATCCTTATGAATAATGATTAACCATACCATTATCATGCATATATAAACTACTAAAACTATACCACAAACTAAAGTATAATGGGCTCACCATATTATTTTCATGCACGTAGAGCACACATATTATAATTTAAGAAAATACTTAAATATACATTTGATTCTTATAATTTCCCTACTTTTTCATTTTATCTCTTTTAAAAATGTCTTTTGAACATTTTATTTTCACTGTTTGATCAAAAAGTGTTAAGTCAAAAGATGATAACTGTAAAAGAAAAAATGCCCCATAATCAAAATTTTCATGTTAATATGGATTAAAAAATAAAGATATAATTTATTTATGTACTAAAAAATGTAACCTAAATGGAATAAGAATAGATTATTACACTCTTCTCCACTCAAATATAAATAAAAAAAAATAGATTTGTACTAGTTAAAAAAATAGTCAATAGATATAACTTTATTATTTATATTTAAAAAAATATTTTTTTGAAGGTCAAGGAAAATACAATTTCAATTTAGTTGAAGGTTATTTTTAAACTGATATCATTAGTTAGGATGAAAGTAGTTAAAATTGCTTACATTTTATTTAAAAAATATTTGTTTTTTTTGCTTGAAATTGAGCTTGAAATGAGCAATTTACAAGGATTAAAAAAAATGATATTTAGATACGAATGTCTCAGCTTAAATTAAGAATTAATACAAAATAATAGTTAAATATGAAATAAAAGTATTAAAAAGCTTAAATAAGAAGAAAATAGGATATTTTACAAGTAGAGCAAACCGTGTAAATATCTTTTTAGGCATGCATAACTTCAAACTTGTTCTTAAATTTTATTTACAGCACATAGTCAAACTCAAATTTTATAATTAGTCATAGTTTGTTTTGGTTCCATATTATTATTACACATTTTTATATCTTTATATCTACATGTATACATGTCTTCCTTTTCATTTAATCCTCCACAAACTATTTTTTATATTTAATTTTTAATATAGAGGTCCTTCACTTGATCTTCCATCATAACTAAGACATATTTTAAAACATAATTTAGCAAGCACATGCAATTTATCGTAGTCATCAATCTATGAAAAGTAATATTTATATTAGTTGGTTATATCATATCATACCATGATAAAATACAATATAAATAGAATGTTTCTTTGATATAATATTCTTATTACTCACATTTTTTAATCCATAAGTTAAAATTGGTTGGAGAGGCTTAAACTTCTAAGATGATGAGATTGGTTTAATGAAAGATCGATTAAATAATTGAATGTGATTAATGTTATTGGTGTTTGACAACATGACATTCAATAAGATCATCAACAACATTTTAAGAATAAAACCCTATAAGTAGTGATGAAATGTTGGATTAGGAGATCATAACCCTAACTCTTATGATGTTGATATAGCTAATCAAATTTAACTCTTATGATGCTGATATAGCTAATCAAATTTAAGATAATATTTATATATTGTAATAAGGTTCAAACACTTTAAACTTGAAAAAATTAGTGAAATTGAACAAAAATTTAAAGAATTTTGAGAGTTCCTTAGTAAATATGTATTCTTTCACTGTTAAAATCATTAAATATAAATTAATTTTAGAGACAAAAAATAATTAATTACTATATTAAATAAATTAGATACTATTTTAGAGACTAAAAAAGTTATTGATATCTAAATTAGTTTTTATTATTGATAAATAGTTTCTAAACCGATACCTAATAAGTATAAATGTTTGAGAGTTGGTAGCTAAAACCTTAATAACTAATTATATATCAATAATAAAAATTAATGTAGATACCAATAATATTTTTAGCCTCTAAAATAATATCTAATTTAGTCAATACAACAATTAATTAGTTTTTTATTTCTAAAATTAATTTCTATTTAATTATTTTATTGTCGTGTTTGTTTAATTTTGAATATATATATTTTTTAATTTGAATTGTGAAATTATGTTTGGAGACGACTTTTTTCAATACATTTAACTACATCTAATTTTAATAAAAAGACGTTTTAATTATAGATTACCTATACTAATAAAATAATTATAATAATTCATTAATAGAGATATAATATAATAATTTTACATAATTTTATAGATTTATTCTAAACATATATAAAAATGTTTAAATTAAAATATTATAATACTTAAATCGAAATTTCAATCATATACATATAGTTTTCCATCTCACGTTATTTTATAATAGAACAACGAGATGGCAAACAACTTTTACTAACATTTTTTTTCCCTTTTTCTGATTTCATCTTCCATAAAACTCCATTGAATTCCCCAATGTTTTTACTCAAAATCCACCTGAAAATAACTTCAACATGCTTTTCTAGAATCTACAACCGTTGACTAAACGTACACACAGACCAATTCATATAAAAAGTATACATAAAAAATAAAGTAAGCTTAAATTTTATATAATGAAAAGCCTAAATAATAGTATAGATATATAATAAGCCAAACACATCATAAACTAATAAATTTGTAACGTCCCTATCCAATTTCACATCCAAATCCTTAAACTAGAAGAAAAACAATTGATCCTTGAACTGCTCCACACAACTTCATATTTGGATCATTTAATTGGAGTATCTATGAGCAACTTTCTTGGATATGTTTTTTTTCCTACCTAATTAAGGCCTGCACAAGACATAAACAACAACATAACCCTTAAACCATGCAAGTATATAATAATAATTAGAATTAAGATTTATTAAACCCTTGATTAGTAGGAGTTATATGAATGGCATGTGGAAGAAAGTTAAAAAAGATGAGGTAATGTATGCTAATTTGGGTTGAAATGATAAGTTCTCACTCAATCATGAAATGAGAATGTGATTACTTAAAAAAGAAGTACATGTTGGGTTGAGATGTGAAGTGTAATATTATTCCATTTGGCAAGTAGATGAGGGATAATGATACTCAACCTTCTTCCAAATCACAATAGTAACATCTTCTTTACCTTTTCTTTAACAAAATTGTAGACTTCCAAATCTTAGGAACATTAATTTTTTTTTTTTTTATCGGTACACTTAATAATCTAATATTAATATAGAGTTAAGGTTAACTTTAACCTACTGAAACGTTTTTCAAAGACAAAATCATGACATGACTAAACTTTAAGATCTAAAACAAACAATACATTATATGTGATAATTGATCATAATAATGTTATTTCAATAATCTTAACTCTATACCAAACTATATCAAACTCTATGATCCTTTTAAATATATTGACTCTGACTCAATTTTTATTCTAATTCTGTGTGAAAAAACAATATTAAGAGATAAGAGATAAGAGACAAAACTTCCTATAATATTTTCTTTTAAGAAGTAGTCTCTATGAATGAATAGTACTTTGTTCCATTTTGAGGTTAAACAATGGTAATCATAAAATATGCGCTAATTCAAAAATCTGTTTCAATTATTTTATTTTATTAAAAAAAAATACCATTTATCTCAGTATATCAAAATTAAATTTTATATTTTTAAAGAACTGACAATAGATAAAAGTAATTAGTTTAAAATATAATTTATCAATTTTTTTTTCATAAAATTTAATTGCAATATGACATATATTTAAAATATTTACTTATTGTAAATTTTAATTATATAAAAATAAAAAGTTATCCTATTCGATGCACATAATAGAATATATATATATATATATATATATATATATATATATATATATATATATATATATT